>JACCDJ011458080.1_pt1 | contig 11046 bp, 10 predicted proteins | sample 7444481 | NCBI WGS metagenome assembly JACCDJ01 (sample SAMN15323435, study PRJNA562643) | freshwater metagenome | isolation source: river surface water | place: USA:Blue River Watershed | collected 2017-08-15 | reverse complement strand
GCCAGTCGCATCCACAGCCGTAGCGCCCTGGCCTCTCTGCCAGTGACCCGCAAACACGAGTTGCTGGCGCGTCAACAAGCCGAGCGCGCCAAGGATGTCTTCGGTGGATTCTCAGCAGTGGGATTTGGTGCAGCCATGCCCCGCGTGTTTGCCAGCCCCGGCCCGATTTACGAACCCGAAGGCCGGCAAGGCGACTATTGGCGTTTGGCCCGCGCCTTGTATGCCGCTGGATTTCGCCCGGGCGAGTTGATTCACAACTGCTTCAGCTACCACTTCACACCAGCCGGCTCCATCATGGAAAGCGGTGCCCATGCGCTGGGCTGCAGCGTGTTCCCAGGCGGCATTGGGCAAACCGAGCAACAGCTGCAAGCCATGGCCGATTTGCAGCCAGCCGGTTATTGCGGCACCCCCAGCTTCTTGAAAATCATCCTCGAAAAAGCCGCTGAAACCGGTGTCGCCTTGCCGAGTTTGCGCAAGGCCTTGGTCAGCGGTGAGGCGTGTCCACCGTCGCTGCGCGATTGGTTCATCGCCCATGGTGTCGATGCCTACCAGTGCTATGCCACGGCGGACATTGGATTGATCGCTTACGAAACATCGGCCCGCGAAGGCTTGGTGCTGGACGAAGGCGTGATCGTCGAGATCGTGCGACCCGGCACGGGAGACGTGGTGAACGAGGGCGAAGTGGGCGAGTTGGTGGTGACCAGTCTGAACCCCGACTATCCCCTGATTCGTTTTGGCACCGGCGACCTGACCGCGGTGCTGCCCGGCCAGTGCCCCACTGGACGCACCAACCAGCGCATCAAAGGCTGGATGGGCCGTGCCGACCAAACCACCAAGGTGCGTGGCATGTTTGTGCATCCCGGTCAGGTGGACCAGGTGGTCAAACGCTTCCCTGCATTGCTGAAAGCCCGTTTGGTGGTGAGTGGCGAAATGGCCAACGACCAGATGCTGTTGCAAGTGGAAACCACCGAGCCCAGCGATGGTTTGAAAACCCAGGTGGAACAAGCGGTGCGCGACATCACCAAGCTGCGTGCCGACGTGCAGTGGGCGACCCCTGGCAGCCTGCCCAATGACGGCAAGGTGATTGAAGATGCGCGCAGTTACAAGTAAAGCGTTTTGGTGGCGCGCCGCTGGGGTGGCCATGCTGGCCACTGGCCTGAGCTTCGGTGCTTGGGCTCAAACATTCCCGATCAAGGACAAGCCGATCACCATCGTCGTGCCCTTCAGCGCGGGTGGTCCCACCGACCGCTTGGCACGCGACATGGCCGAGGCCTTGCGCAAACCCTTGGGCGGCGCCACGGTGGTGGTGGAAAACGTGCTGGGCGCGGGCGGTGCCATCGCCACGCAAAAAGTCGCCAAGGCCGCGCCTGATGGCCACACCATCTTGATTCACCACATCGGCATGGCCACCATGCCCAGCTTGGTGCGCAAACCTGGTTTTCAGGTCGACACCGATTTCATGTTCCTGGGCATGATCCACGAAGTGCCGATGACCATCGTGGCGCGTCCGACCATGGAAGCCAACGATTACAAACAACTCACCGCTTGGATTGCCAAAAACAAAGACCGTGTGAACCTGGGCAATGCGGGTGTGGGCTCGGCCTCGCATTTGTGCGGTTTGCTGTGGCAAGCCTCGCTGCGCACCGAGATGGCGGGCATTCCCTACAAAGGCGTGTCCATGGCCATCACCGATTTGATGGGTGGACAAATCGACCTGTTGTGTGACCAAACCACCAACACCATGGCTTACATCGAGGCCCGCAAGGTCAAGGCCTATGCCATCACCTCCGCCAAGCGCCTGAACCAACCGGTGTTGGACCAATTGCCCACCATGCAAGAGTTGGGCGTCAAAGGTTTTCAAGTGGCCATCTGGCATGGCACTTATGCACCCAAAGGCTTGTCGCTCGAGGTGCAATCCAAGTGGCATGCGGCCTTGCGCAGCGTGCTGACCGACCCGGCTTTTGTGAAAAAACAAGAGGCCTTGGGCGCGGTCATGATCACCGACAAACGCATCTCGCCCGACGAGCATCGCAAGTTTGTTTTGTCTGAAATTGCAAAATGGAGCCCCATCATCAAAGCTGCTGGGGTCTACGCCGACTGATGATTCAACTTTATTTCATTCACCCCAATGGGGCCATCCAAGAGGCTTCGGCTGTCGATGGTCAAACCCTGCTGAGCGCGGCCCGAGACAGCGGTGTCGACGGCTTCACCGCCGAGTGCGGTGGCAACGGCACCTGTGGCACCTGCCACTGCTACATCGATGCCACCCAGGCCGATGAATTGCTCGGCCCCAGCGACGAAGAACTGGCCATGCTCGACTTTGTCGCCGCGCCGCGTGAAGCGCACAGCCGCTTGGCTTGTCAAATCGTCGTGGAATATTTCATGGACGGTTTGCGGGTCCATGTGCCCGATCGCCAGTATTGAACTTCATTGCCGAAAGCGCTTGCGGGTGAGGTGCAGCGCAATGGCCCAGGCCACGCTGCCATAGACCGCCAACACCCCGATGTGCAACCAGGCTTGCGCGGGCCATTGGTCCAAGAAAAGCGGTCTGACCAAGGCCACCGCATGCGTGAGTGGCAGTGCATGGGCCAGCCAGCGCACCGCATCAGGCAGGGTGTCCAACGGGAAAAACACGCCACTCAAAAACATCATCGGCGTCAAAAACAGCGTGAAGTAATAGGTGAAGAAGTCATAGCCTTTGGCCAAGGCGTTGAAGATCAGCGCCAAGCAACTGAACACCACACCCACGCCCAGCAGGATCGGCCAAGCCAACCACAGCTTCCACGACTGCACAATGCCCAAGCCCATCATCACCAACAAAATGGCGCTCACCGTGAACAAGGACTTGAACGCGGCCCACAGCATTTCTGCCAGCAACACATCGTCCAAACGCACCGGGGCGTTCATGATGCCGTCCCAGGTTTTTTGCACATGCATGCGTGAGAACGCCGAGTACAAAGCCTCGAAGGTGGCGGCGTTCATCGCACTCATGCAAATCGACCCGCTGGCCAAAAACACGATGTAAGGCACGCGGGTGTCGCCCAGTTGCACCTCGCCAACCAAGGCGCCCAAGCCATAACCAAAAGCCACCAACCACATCAACGGCTCGGCGATATTCGCAATGAGCGAGGGAATCAGCAATTTTTTCCAGACCAAAAAATTGCGCAAAAACACTGGCCAAAAACGCAGGCGCATCAACCCTCCTCGCGGATTTGCCGCCCGGTCAGTTTCAAAAACAAGTCTTCCAAATTGGCAGGCCGGTGCAAGCTGCGCACACCTGGGTGGGCGCTCAGACCTTGTAGCAATGGTTGCGCGGTGTCGGTGTAGAAAAACACGGTGTCACCACTGACCTCGATGCGCTTGGCATGTTGGCGCAAATCGCTTTGCGCCAGTGCCTGGGCGTCGCCGCCGTACACCTCGACCACATCCGGTTCGAGATGCTGGGCGATCAGGTCGCGCGGCTTGCCCTCGGCGATCTTGCGGCCATGGTCCACCACCAGCAAGCGGTCACACAAGCGTTCGGCTTCGTCCATGAAATGCGTGGTCAGCAAGATCGACTTGCCTTGTTGCAACAGTTGTTGCAAACGCTCCCACATCAGGTGGCGCGCTTGCGGGTCCAGTCCCGTGGTGGGTTCGTCCAACAGCAAGAGTGAGGGGTTGTTGATCAAGGCGCGCGCCAGGCTCAGGCGGCGTTTCATGCCGCCCGACAACTCACCCGGTTTGGCCTGGGCTTTGTGGCTGAGCGCGGCAAATTCGAGCAAGGCGGGGATGCGCGCTTGTATGTCGGCGGTGCGCATGCCGAAGTAACGGCCGTAAACCATCAGGTTTTCAGCGCAGGAAAAATCGGGGTCGAGTGAATCGAACTGGCTCACCACACCCAAGCGATCTTTGATGGCCAAGGCCTCTTGCGGCATGGACAGACCCAAGATGTTCACGCTGCCACTGTCGGGGGCGGTCAACCCCAGACACATGCGGAAGGTGGTGGTTTTGCCAGCGCCATTGGGGCCGATCACGCCCAGGCATTCACCGGCCAGCAGTTCAAAGGAGAGATCGTCCACCACCAGGTTGTCGCCAAAGCGTTTGGTGAGGTGTGAGCAAATCAGTTGGGCGTCAGACATAAGGCATTCAAAGTGAAGCGTGCATTGTGCCTTGAGCGAATGAGGCGCTGGCTTTACAGTGCGTCCATGAACAAATGGTCTTGTCTTTTCTGTGTGTGCTTGTGCGGTTGTGGTGTCGTGACCGAGCAAGGTGTTTACGAAGGCATGCGGCAACAACAGCAAATACGCCGCGAACCCACATCACCTGACCCTCAGCGCTTGCCAGACTATGACAAGTTCAAGGAAGAGCGTGACAAGTTGAAGCCAGAAACGCGTTGAACCACCAGAGGGTGGTATAGTTCATGCCCTACGGCCCGGTAGCTCAGTTGGTAGAGCAGCGGATTGAAAATCCGCGTGTCGATGGTTCGATTCCGTCCCAGGCCACCAAACACAACCCCTGTCAGCAATGCCAGGGGTTTTTTCATGGCCCCTGGCGGGAATTGAGCCATGTCAAGAAACACGCACCCGCTTCACTGTCAAAATGGGGTCATTGCGCGCTTGCAAAGCCGCCCGCCTTTTGGAGATCTGCCTGTGAAAAAACTGTTGTCGTCTTTGTTGGTCCTGAGCTTGACCATGGGTTCGAGCGGTGCCATTCCACAAACAGGCACTGGCAACGTGCTGCCGCAAAACGTTTACAAGCAGCCCGTCGCGGGCATGAATGCCAAACAACTGCGCTTGTTCAACGAAGGTGAAAAGGTGTTCACCAACTTTTGGATGGCGGTCAACAACCCGGTGATTCCCTTGACCTGGGATTTGTCATTGCCTGGCCCTGCAGGTGGTGAATGGGGCTTGGGCCCGATGTTCTTGGCCACCAACTGTGCCGCGTGCCATGTCAACGCAGGTCGTGGTCGCGCCTTCGATGCCAGCGGCAGTCTCTCGGTGCAGCATGTGCTGCGTCTTTCCGTGCCTGGCGAGAACGAGCATGGCGGCCCCAAACCCGACCCGCACTACGGCACCGAGATCCAGATGTTTGACATCGTCACCCGCAAAGACCCGCAAGCCCGCGCAGGTGAAGCCGAGGTTTTCATTGATTGGGTGACACGTCCATTCAACTTTCCCGATGGTGAAACCATCGAGTTGCGCGCCCCCAAAGTGCGGGTGGAAAACCTCAACTTCGGTGCTTTGTCGCCTGACGTGATGATGTCCTTGCGCAATTCGCAAGCCATGGTGGGCCTGGGCTATTTGGAGGCGGTCAGCGAGAAAGACATCTTGGCAATTGCGGCCAAGCAAAAAGCCATGGGCTTGAATGGCCGTCCCAACTATGTGCGCGACGACATCCTGAAAAAAACCAGCCTGGGTCGGTTTGGTTGGAAAGCCAATCAGCCCAGCATCCGCCAGCAAATCGCTGACGCCTTCCATGGTGACATGGGAATCACCTCTTCTTTGTACCCTGATCAGTACTGCACCGAGGTGCAAACAGAATGCAAAGCCGCCATCGTTGGCCCCACCGAGTTGCGTCCAGAGTTATGGGACGCGATCAGCTTTTGGGCGATGAGCTTGGACGCCCCCGCGCAACGCCACAAAGACAAGCCCGAGGTCAAGCGCGGCGAGGAGCTGTTCAACACAGCGGGCTGCGCGTCCTGCCATGTCAGCGAGTTGCAAACCAGCAAGTCCGCCCACCTGCCACAGATGGCCAACCGCAAGATCAGGCCTTACACCGATTTGCTGTTGCACGACATGGGCCCCGACTTGGCCGATGGCCGCCCCGATTTCAAAGCTGGCGGTTCCGACTGGCGCACCCCACCGCTGTGGGGGATCGGTCTGAGCAAGCAGGTCAATGCCAGCACATCGCTGTTGCACGACGGTCGCGCCCGCAGTTTGCAAGAAGCCATCGTCTGGCATGGTGGCGAAGCGGCCCCTGCGCGGGACAAATTTGTCGCCATGCCCAAGGCCAAGCGCGAGGATTTGCTGGCGTTTCTGAATTCTTTGTGAGACCGACCTGGTAGAAACCCTTGTAAATCAGGGTTTACATTTCAGTGTGTTCTGTTAGACTGTCACTTCAATGTCTGAACACATGTTGAAAGGTCGGCCATGAACCAAACTGTTGCACTTCAAACCAGAAACAAACTGGCCAAGGTTTACCTGGGCGGCATCGTGGTGTTCAGCGGCATGATCACCACCCTGGTGATTCTGATTCGCCTGTTCACGCTCAACGCGTCCTGAACCACTGCGCGTTTCGCGCCCTCTCATTGATCAAAGCCCTTGGTGTGAAAGCGCCAGGGGTTTTGTGTTTGTGGCCACTGAAATGACACAAGCTGGCGGCATACTCTGCGTTTTCATTTGATTCCTGAGCGCCATGGCCAAAGACTTTTCGCAGATGGAGGACAGCAACCCCTCCGCCAACCCCAGCATCCACCAGGTGTCCGATCCCGCCAAACGGCAGACCCTGCAACTGGCCGCCTGGCTGGGTTTGTTGGCATCGGTGCCCGCCACAGCGCTGGCCAAATCGACCAGCAAAATCGGCTTCAAGGGCATGCCCATAGGCGTGGGCGATTTCATCGAGTTGCCTGCCGACTACGTGGCCCAAGTGCTGGCCCCCTGGGGCGATCCGGTGGGCATCGCCGGGCAAATGCCCGCTTACAGGCCTGACGCCACCAACAGCGCCGCCGACCAAGCGGTGCAACTGGGCATGCACCATGATGGTTTGGTGTTTTTCCCGCTCAACGGCAGCGCCCAACATGGCCTGTTGGTGATCAACCACGAATACATCGACGAGGGCTTGTTGTTCCCAGATGGCTTTGAGCCAATGACGGCAGAAAAAGTGCTGAAAGCACAAAACGCGCATGGCATCTCGGTCATCGAAGTCCAGTGGGGTGCCAAAGGGTGGCAGCACGTGCGCCCCTCTAAATGGGCCCGTCGGATCACCGCCAACACACCGATGCGCCTGAGCGGTCCGGCGGCCGGTCATCCGTTGATGCGCACCACCGCCGACGGCCAAGGCACCCAGGTGCTGGGCACTGTGAACAATTGCGCCAGCAGCATGACGCCCTGGGGCACGTATTTGTCGGGCGAAGAAAACTGGGCCAACTACTTTGCCGCTGGTGACAAACCCTCTGCACACCACAAACGCTGGGGATTGAAAGCCAAGAGCTACAGCCAATGGGAAGCGCACGACGCCCGTTTCAATGCGGCCTTGCATCCCAACGAACCCAACCGATTTGGCTGGATCGTCGAAGTCGACCCGATGGACCCCACCAGCACACCGATCAAACGCACCGCGCTGGGTCGTGCCGCCCACGAAGGGGCTTGGGTCGCGCAAACCAAAGACGGCCGTGCCGTGGTGTATTCGGGTGAAGACGCGCGTTTCGAATACATCTACAAATTCATCAGCCGCGACAAAATTCAAGCTGGTGGTGCTGCTGCCAACCGCGAGTTGCTCGACCACGGCACCTTGTACGTGGCGCGTTTTGACGCCAATGGCACGGGCCAGTGGTTGCCGCTGATCTGGGGCGAGGGTCCGTTGACCGCCGCCAATGGGTTTGCCGATCTGGGCGAGGTGCTGGTGAAAGCACGCCAGGCCAGTGATGTGTTGGGCGCCACCAAGATGGACCGCCCTGAATGGCTGACCATCGACACGACCACCGGCTGGGTGTATTGCACCCTGACCAACAACAGCCAGCGTGGTGAACCCGGCAAACCCGGTGTGGACGCGGCCAATCCGCGCGCCAACAACACCATGGGCCAAATCATCCGTTGGAAAGAGAACGGTGACTTTGACGGCTTGTCATTCAACTGGAACCACCTGCTATTGGCTGGCGACCCAGCCAATGCACGGGCCGAGGCCCAAGGCAATATCCAAGGCGATGTTTTTGGATGTCCCGATGGCGTGACCATCGGCCCAGGTGGTTTGCTCTGGATTCAAACCGATGTGCACAGCAGCCAAATGCGACAAGGTGAATTTGCGCGCATTGGCAACAACCAGCTGCTGGCCTGTGACTTGGACACCGGCGAGGTGCGGCGCTTTTTCACCGGTCCAACCAATTGCGAAATCACGGGCTTGTCGTTCACGCCGGATGGCACCACGATGTTCCTCAACATCCAGCACCCGGGCGAATCGCCCAGCGACCGCAGCGACCCGAAAGAACCGTCCAAGTTCTCCAATTGGCCCGACTACGTGGACGAAACACGTCCACGTTCTGCCACGGTGGCGGTGCGGAAAAAGAACGGTGGCGTGATCGGGCTTTGATTCAGCCCATCTGACTGGGCAACCACAGCGCGATGACCGGGAAGGCGATCAGGATCACCAGTCGCAGCAAATCGGTCAGCACAAAGGGGATGACACCCCTGAAGATGGTGGTGAAGCTCACGTCAGGCACCACGCTCTTGATGACGAACACGTTCATGCCGACGGGCGGGTGAATCAGGCCCAGCTCGACGGTCATGACGATGATGATGCCAAACCAGATCGGGTCAAAACCCAGCTGCACGATGATCGGGAAGATGATGGGGACGGTCAGGATGATCATGGCCATGGCGTCCATCAAACAGCCCAGCAACAAATACATCACCATGATCAGCGCCAACACTTGGTAGCGCCCCAAGCCAAGTTCGCTGACATAGGCAGTGAGGTTTTGCGGCACTTGGGTGATGGTGAGGAAATAGCCAAAAATCAATGCGCCGATCAGCACAGTGAACACCGCAGCGGCGGTGCGGGTGGCCGACAGCAGCGCGGTCAAGGTGCCTGCGCGGTCGAGTTTGCCGCGCAACACGCCGAGCAAAAACGCCCCAGTGGCGCCCACACCACCAGCCTCGGTGGGTGTGAAATAACCGCCGTACAAGCCGCCGATGACGAACACGAACAACAGCACAGGTGCCCACACGTCTTTGATACCGGCCATGCGTTCGGGCCAGGTGGTTTGCGGCCCGCGAGGCAACCAGTCGGGGCGCACTTTGACGATGATCACAATCGTCAGCACATACATCAGCATGGCCAAGATGCCGGGCACGATGCCCGCCATGAACAGCTTGCCTATGTCTTGCTGGGTCAAGATGGCGTAGACCGCGAGCACGGTGCTGGGGGGCAACATGGCGCCCAGCGTGCCGCCAGCGGCGATGACGCCGGTGGAGAAAGACTGGGGATAACCAAAACGGCGCATCTCAGGGTAGGCCACCGAGGAGAAAGTGGCCGCTGTCGCCACCGATGAACCGCAGATCGCTGCAAAGCCGCCGCAGGCCACCACAGTGGCCACGCCCAGGCCACCGCGCAAATGGCCAATGAACGCGTTGGCCGCGCGAAACAACTCGCGGCTGACACCCGAGACCGAGACAAATGCGCCCATCAACATGAACATCGGGATGACGCCAAAGGTGTAGTCGGTGACGGTGCGCATCGAGGTCTGCCCAATCAGCTTGAGCGCCGGGCCGCTGCCCGCGATGTAGCCGTAGCCGCAGACACCCACCAAACCCATGGCCATGCCGACGGGTACGCGCAACAGCATGAGCGCAAACAAAGCCACAAAGCCAATCAAGGCCACGGCATCCGGGCTGAGGTTCATCCAATCCATGTCAGTGTCCTGTGCCGTTGGTGGGGGTGGCCAAGGCCTCGGGGTCGCGCAACAAGCGGTAGGTGCGGATCGTGATCAAGAGCACGGCACACACATCGCCCATCCAGGCCACGGCGAAGAAAGGCCAGGTCGGCAAATTCAAGTCGTAGGTGAGCACATGGTCGCGGTAAGTGGTGGCCACTTTGTCAAACAACATGATGGTTTGCACCGTCACCACCAACAGCAGCACCAAGGTGGCGAACACATCGATGTAGCGCTTCCACCGCGCATTGGCATAGGTCCAAAGCAGGTCCACGGTGATGTGGTTGCCACGGTAACTGGTGGCGGCGATGCCCCAAAAAATCAGGATGCCCAATAACAAACGCCCAAAGTCGTAGCTGTCGGGAATCGAGGTGTGGAAAAACTTGCGCAGCACCACGGCGAGAAAAATATTGAAGGCCACGATGCCGACGAACAAGGCCGCCAGCCATTCGATGGTGTCAATGATTTTGTCGAAAGGGCTTTTGGGCTGGGCACTGCGCATGGCCGGTCACATCGCCGATTTGTACTTGGCCAGGCTTTGTTGCAAAGCTTTCAGGATGGGCGCGGGGTCGTCGCCACGCTTTTTCACCTCGTCGGCCCATTGCTTTTGCACGGGCGCGACCGCGGTTTTCCAAGCGGCGAGTTGATCGGGGGTGAGGCTGTAGATCTCGCGCCCGCCTTTGTCGGCCAACAGCTTGGTGCGACCCGCGATTTCAAAATCGGCCCAAGCAGTGCCCACTTTTTCGGCCCACTCAGGGTTGCAGTGGTTGTCCACCACTTGTTTTTGCGCGGTGGACAAGGCTTTGTATTTGTCCAGGTTCATCACCATGACGAAGGGCGTGACGTACAGCGGCACATCCATGTGGTACTTGACCACTTTGTCGATGCCAAACAAGGACGAAGAACCCCAGGGGAAGGTGAGGGCGTCGGCCACGCCACGCTCGATCGCGTCACGCGCTTCGGGTGCCGAGGCTTGCACATTGGTGCCGCCCAACAAAGTGATCATTTGGCCCACCGTGGCGGTGGCGGGGCGCACTTTCAGGCCCTTGATGTCCGAGGGCAGCACCACTTTTTTGCGTGAGTGGAAAGCGCCTGGGTCGTGTGCGAAAGCGAAGCAGTACTTCACTTCTTTCATCTCTTTGGCCGCGTAATTGCGATACCAGGCATCGATGGCGGCAGAACCGGCTTTGGAATTGGTGATCTCAAAAGGCAACGACGCAGCGGCGAAGATCGGGAAGCGGCCGGGTTGGTAACCGGGGTTCACAAAAGCAAAGTCGGTGAGCCCGTCGCGCGCCATGTCGTAGTGGTCGAACGCCTTGCCCAGTTGCTCGGAGGGAAACAGCGTGGGGTTGATGCTGCCGCCAGATGCTTTTTTCATGCTCTCGGCCCAGGCTTGGATCGCTGGGTTCAAGGCGTGTTGGGCT
>JACCDJ011671570.1_pt1 | contig 11051 bp, 7 predicted proteins | sample 7444481 | NCBI WGS metagenome assembly JACCDJ01 (sample SAMN15323435, study PRJNA562643) | freshwater metagenome | isolation source: river surface water | place: USA:Blue River Watershed | collected 2017-08-15 | reverse complement strand
CTTTGGGAAGAATATGTGAATGCCTTGTTTCAGAAGGATGAATGTTTGGGCTATTTATGGAACGGTGTTCGCGTAAATGGGACTATCCGAGGAGTGAGTGAAACGGGATTGCTCTTATTCGAGTGTGATGGTGCGATTCATTCCGTAAATTTGAAGGAGATTCGTTACGGAATCTAAATCAAGGGCTATGAACTCATGGCAAAACAACTTATTTGATTATGCGTAAATATTTACTTTTTCTCCCAACTGTCGCGATTATCTTCGCCTTAGTATTGCCTTCTTGCTTGAGAGAGCAAGCGGCTGCTTTAGATGGGGGATATCCTGCACCTGTGGCTCAAATTATTTTGACTAAGTGTGCTTTATCAGGTTGTCATGATGCGCAGGATAAGGATTTGGCGGCAGGTTTAGATCTTTCGACTTGGCAAGCTTGTTTTCAGGGGACAGAAGATTTTGAATCTGTGGTGATTCCTCACTATACGATGGAAAGTCATGTGTTCATGCACTGTAATACCTTTGCAGATTTAGGAGAGCAGTTGAGTCCACGAATGCCTAAAACAGGCGCAGCATTGTCGCGTGAGGAGTTGAAGATTTTAGATGATTGGATCATGCAAGGTGCTCCTGATAAGTATGGAAGATTGCCTTTTAGTGATAGGCCCAATCGTTCTAAAATATATGTCACGAATCAAGGTTGTGATCGGGTCGCAGTTATTGACGCGAATTCTCGTTTATTGATGCGATACATTCAGGTAGGGACTTCTAGTGGGGTGGAGGGGCCACATAAGGTTAGTGTATCAAGGGATTCGCGCTATGTATATGTTTTGTTAAATAATGATGGTGTTTTACATAAAATCGATGCGGCGACTGATGAGATAATTGGCAGTGCAAGTTTTGGTACTGGCAATTGGGTAAACTTTATTATAAGCAAAGATGGTAGTCGTGCTTTCGTATTGGATAGTGAAAACGACGGTAGAGTAGTAGTCGTGAATCTAAACACAATGATTGATGAAAAGTATTATTCTGGAACAGGTCTGTTTGTTCTACCGCATGGAATGAGTTTAAGTCCGGATGAACAATATTTATATGTTCTTCCATCGGGAGGCAATTTCGTTTACAAAATGGATGTTACAGATCCATTGCAGCCGCAACTGCCTCAAAAAGTATGTTTGGTGCCGGGAAGTCAAGCAAGTTTTAGCGCTGCAGATAATTTGAATTTTCATGAAATAGTATTTAGTCCAGATGGCAGCAAGTACTTTGTCAATACGCAATTAAAGAATGATGTACGTGTTTATAATGCCAAGAATGATTCCTTATTAAGTATTATTCCAACAGCTATTTATCCGCAGGAGTTTGCGTTTTCGAAGCGTTTCCCTTATTTATTTGTGAGCTGTATTTCTGATTCTACGTGTACTTCCAATGCATGTTTAGGAGCGATCACTGTGATTGATTATAACTCTTTGCAAGTGGTAAAGCATATCAAAGAAGGGTTTTATCAGCCGCATGGTTTGGTGGTAGATGATGCGAATCACCGATTATTTGTCGCGAGCCGAAATCTCGATTTAAAAGGGCCTCCGCCGCATCATACTGCAGCATGCGCTGGACGAAATGGATTTATTTCTTCGGTAAGCTTAGATAATCTAAGTTTAGAGAATTATCATGTGGATCTTTCCGTGGATCCTTATTCTGTGGATATTCGACGTTAATATTGCACTAAGGCTTGACCCGTTAATGAGGTTCCGTTTTCTAAATCAAGTTGGATAAAATTCATCCCTTTAGGGAGGTTATTTACTTGATAAGAATTTCCGCGAGGCTTCACTATTTTTTCTAATTGACGTCCTGTATAATCGTAAATGCTAAGTTGTTTGCACGCACTTGTAATTGGCCATTCTATGGTGTATTGACCATTATTTGGATTGGGTGAAATTGTCAAATAAGTGCATCTAGCATCTTTTAAATTAATATCATTAAGGGCAATACATGGTGCAGGGGTGATGATTACACTGGTATCTTGATAAGCATAATCATATATACCCATAGTATATTCTCCTTGCTTCAAATGTTGGATAGTAATTTGTCCAATTTGATTGCTTGCACTTCCCTGCTTATTGATGGTGTATTCGCTCGCGTCAAGTATCGACCAATCCTTACTTCCATCCGTTCTGTATAAGATGAAAAGACTATCTTCTGTGTTAGTAATGAAAGCATGGTCGAGATAATTATTTGCGGCGCCACCATTGTAATTGATAGTTGCTGTTGCATCCAATTTGTCCATGGCAATACCTTGTACCACCCAATAGCGATCGGCTACGTGTGCCATGTTTTTGAGTGTCGGATTTTGAATGGCATTTGGTCGGTTCCAATGATGTTCTATTCGTAAGAAGACAGAGTCGCTAATGTTTTTTACACTCACGTTCATCTTGGCATTCGCCCAACTAAATCCACCTGTTTTAGTAATGATTTTCCAATCACAAGTAAGTGCATCGCTTAATAGTTCATCAAAATCATGCACCACCAAACGTGTTCCTGATGGGATGTTTAGTGTGATACTTTGACAACTGCTATTCACAGCGCTTTGAATTACTTGACGATGAAAAGTAGAATCAAAGCAGCTTAAGGTAATGGGTACATAGCCATAATCTTGGGTAGCATGTTGGGCTGGTGTCACTTGTAATTGCACCATATTATTGGACCATTTCACTAGATGTATATCTGGAAACCCCGCTTGCGATAGCCAATGGTCGAAGAAATCTTTTAAATATGTTTTCCCTGTGTAAGCGATGAGTGAGTCACGGAGTCCGTTTGTGCTGCTATTCGACCAAGCATGCTGTGCTAGATATCTTTTCATACCAGCATAGAAATCAGCATCCCCCATATAGGTTCTAAGCGTGTGAATCATATCTGCGCCTTTGTCGTAAACAGTCGAGCCATAGGTGATGGCATGTGGTACATTTGCTACAGGGAAATAGCCTTGATCGTTTATGGGTGCTGATTGTAATACCGCTAGGTGATTTGATTTGATAGACGCATCGTAAGCAGCTCTTCCATAAATATGTTCTGTAAAAATGCGTTCGCAGTAAGAAGCCCATCCTTCGTTTAGCCACATTTCATTTTCATTCGGGCAAGTCACCATATCTCCAAACCACATATGAGAAAGTTCGTGCGCATGCATGGTTTCGTAAGTCAAACCTGCTGTTACAAAGGCTCTTCCGATGGCAATATTAGAAGCATGTTCCATCGCGCCGCCGTTGAATGGAACGAGAACATAGCCTGCTCTATCGAAAGGATAATCACCCCATAAGGAGTCGAACAGATACATAGCTTGCGGTACTTTAGAGAAGTAATTTTTACACGCATTGCTATCGGAGGCGAGTGTTCCGATTTCTAATGGAATACTTCTTCCACTTTTTGTGATGATTTGCGAATGTAGATTTACATACGGAGCAACTGCAACGCTCGCTAAATATGGAGCTACAGCCTGGGTGAAATCCCAATGCCAAATAATAGTATTATTGAAAGTATGTATTGTGTCAATTAATAATCCATTGCAATAAGCTACTTGGGTACTAGCTGTTTCGATATAGCAAGTATAGGAACTGCGATCATCGAAACGGTCGTTACAAGGAAACCAGGCCATTCCTAAATTGTGCGGATTCGAGCTAAATCCAACGCCAAGATTAAAACTATAAGCGCCGCTAAAGGTAAAGCCTCCCCAGCTTGGATCACTGTAGGGGGTGCCTTGACAAAAGAAAGTCATAAGGGCTGTATCGCCCATAGATAGGGGGTTAAGCCAGTTTAGTTGTATATAATGACCTACTTGTAAGAAATTGATTTTTTGATTTAGGTAAATAACGGAATCAATTTGCAGGCCACGTAAATCAAAACTACAGTTTTGCAGTCCATTCACTTTATTAACCCATTGGATGCTGGTCTGCTCTTGAATTTTTTGTGAACTAGGATTGCTAAGATTACAATGAATTTCATAGTGCAGCACGTCTATGGTGTCGGAGCGATCGTTTGCATTCGCACTTGTAATGCCTAGGAATGCAAGGAGCAAAGTACTTAATAGCAAACGATAGCCTGACATATTATTCAACGATGATTAGGTGATAGTTTTTCTTGCCTTTTTGCACTACCATGTATTTATTCTGAATGAGATGATCAGTAGTGATGTTCAAATCGATAGAAGAAATTTTCTCTAAGTTAAGTGCCACACCGCCTCCGCTAAGCATTTTGCGTGCTTCTCCTTTTGAAGGGAAGATGCTCGTCAACTCCGCAAGTAAGTTTAGGACTGGTGCACCCGCTTCAATCGCAGCACGCTCTACTTTGAAAGTAGGGATTCCTCTAAACACATTCTCCCATTGGTTCGGAGCAATATTTTTTAAGGTATCTGGTGTCGTTTTTCCAAACATCAAGTCGGAAGTGCTCATTGCGGCGCGATAATCTTCATCACTATGTACGATGCTGGTAATCTCTTTACCGAGGGCCTTTTGAAGGATACGCTGACTAGGATCTTTAGCTTGTTCTGCTTCCATTTCGAGAATACTTGCCTCGTCTAGGAAGGTCAGCATGCGGATATATTTTTTCACATCTTCATCACTCGCATTAATCCAGTATTGATAGAATTGGTAAGGACTTGTTAGGTTTTTATCGATCCATAAAGCGCCATCTTCTGTCTTGCCGAATTTAGTACCGTCTGCTTTAGTGATTAATGGGCAGGTTAGTAAATGTGCTTCTCCGCCATCCATTCTACGGATCAATTCTAAGCCCGTTGTCATATTGCCCCATTGGTCGCTTCCTGCTAATTGTAATCTGCAACCTTTATTCTTCCAAAGCCAATAGTAATCGTAGCCTTGAATCAATTGATATGAAAACTCAGTGAAAGAGATGCCGTTCTCCATGCGCGTTTGTACAGAGTCCTTTGAGAGCATATAGTTCACTGTAATATGCTTGCCGATATCGCGTAAGAAAGTGAAAACATCCATCGATTTAAACCAATCGTAGTTGTTAACCAATTCTGCTTGATGTGCTCCAGGAGAGAAATCAAGGTATTTAGACAATTGATTTTTGAAAGAAGCTATGTTCGCATTTAATGCATCTTGATCGAGGAGTTTTCTTTCAGAAGATTTACCAGATGGGTCTCCAATGAGGCCTGTTGCTCCACCAACCAATGCCAATGGTTTGTGACCGGCACGTTGTAGACGCATTAAAAGTAGTATAGGGACGAAATTACCGATGGTCATGGAGGTTGCAGTTGGATCAAAGCCACAATAGCCAGTAATAGGTCCAGTTTTCAATAAATCCTCGACTCCAGGCGTATGTTGATGTATGAGCCCTCTCCAGCGTAATTCATCTAAAAACTGCATTGCTTTAAAATTTTTGTGAAGTTACAAAAGAACGAGCAAAGGAGGATAATTCAATAGGTGAAATGAATACAGCCTATCTAAGTACAGAATAGACGCTGTTCAAATTTTACTTCATTGATCTTTATAATTGTTATACAAATTGCAGTTATAAGTGTCAATTAATCAATTAAAAACAATTTGATAATTAAAATTACTTGCAATTACTTGAAATGCTATTAGTTGGCATAAGAATTGTTACTTTTGCATTGGTGTTTTCATCATTGTGAAGTTCTAAATGGGTTAAGAACTTTGCAGCATAAAGTCTCCTTCATTGGAGACTTTTTTGTTTACATGAGTCCTGAATCGGCGAAACTAAAGTAGCCTTTATGACTAACGATCAAATGATCATATACCGTGATATCTAATAATTTTCCTGCCGCCTTCATTTGTTCTGTTATTCTTTGGTCGTCATCTGAAGGCTCTAAATTGCCGGAGGGATGATTATGGCAAAGGATGATACCACTTGCTAGTGATTCTATAGCGCTTTTGAAAATAAGACGCGCATCAACAACAGTGGCGGAAACACCGCCTTTTGAAATTAATTCAGCCCTAATGACAATATTTTGTCGGTTAAGAAGTAGGGCATAGAAGTGTTCTGTATGTAGGTCGCTTAAGGCTGGTTTTAAGATTTTAGCAGCGTCTTCGGAGCATGTTATTTTCTGTTTGTCAGGAATAGACTCTGATTCCTTTCTTCTTCCCAGTTCAAATGCCGCTGCAAGCATGCTAGCTTTTGTATCGCTCATTCCTTTGATGGCGGATAACTCATTGACTGATTTTCTTGCTAATTGTTTTAACTGAAAGTCGGACTTTTCAAGTAAGCCTTTGCTTAAATCGATTACACTAATTTCTTTAGAGCCATTTTGAATTAGTAAGGCAATTAGTTCTGCATTACTTAGCGAGTCAGCTCCTTTAAGGATAAGCTTTGCTCGAGGGTCTTCTCCGTGATATAGGATTGTTTTACGCTTTCTATTGACACATTCTTTCGTCACCATACAAACGATATTTGGTATAATAACGCAGAGGGACGTCAATAAATTTTAGTAAGGGCTAAAAAAATTAGAAACGTGGGCAGTAAATTACCTTACGTTGTGCAGTTTCAGGATTTCCTTCGTGAACTAAAGAAAGTTCAAAACCACCACGAGCTGCTGAGGCCAATCTTAAGTTAGATAGGTTGAAATCGTAACTTAAGCCAATTCTTGTGTTATGAACCTCAAACGCTGTCATTGCAACGGCTGCATCGCCAAGACGGTAGAACAAACCAACATAGAAAGCTGCTGGATTTTGTTTTTCGTCGGTTAGATTAAAGGAGACAGTACTTCCAAGATTGAATTCGCTTGCGGCTGTTTGAGAAAGATATAAAACTGTAGGATTGATTGAAACTCGTTCGTTCACCCCAATTCTAGCACCCGCATTTAAGGTATAGCGGCGATTGATTACAGTATTAGAGTTATACAACAACAAGAAAGACTCTTTTGGTTGTGTTAAGTGGTGCATTGTCATGCCTCCCCATACACTGAACATGTCTGAGAAGTAAGATGACCAAGATAATCCTGCATCAAAGTCGGCATAGGTGAAAGTACCCGAAGTAGAGAATTTCTCTAAGCTAATTGGACCGAACTGTTTAGAAATTGGATCCCATGAAGAAGCGAATACTAATTTATTGATGTCTACGCTTTTTTGAACAACACCACCACGAATACCAAAAGAAAGATAGTGATGCGGGTTATAGCGACGATCCATTTTTTGATGATACGCCAAGCTTACGTAAACACTTTGATTAGTCAATGCTCCGGTACCGGACTTATCGTTTAGTACGACCAATCCTGCACCAAGAAAATTCTTTTTCAATTGTTTTTGTAAAAATGGAAGGTCGAAACTACCTGAAAATGTGATGAATGGGACACTTACAGAACCCCACTGACTACGGTAGATACCCGTCATTCTGTACTTAGAACTAATTTTACCCGTTAGTGACGGATTGAGCGTCATGGGTGAAGCATAGAATTGGGAGAAGTGAATATCCTGCGCTAACGACACGGTCGCAACGAAGCAAAAGGCTATTAAGGATACGAGTTTTCTCATCTTCTAAATTCTAAGTAGTTGGCTAAGTTAACAAATAACATCAATAAAAATAAGGTAATTTTTCGAAAATGCAATTTTTTGTCTTCAACTAATCTTTTCCCTCGGCAAAACGCTTTAAAATCGCCATCTCTTTCAACTTCGCTTTCGATTCTTGCGCTGGGGTTCCGAAATAACTTTTTCCGCCTTCAATGCTTTTGGTTACGCCACTTTGACCAAGAACGACAGCACCTTCGCCAATTACTAAATCTTTGTTGACCCCAACTTGGCCCCAAAGAATAACATTATCTTCTAGTTTTGTTTTTCCAGCAATACCCGTTTGAGCAGCAATCAAACAATTTTTACCAATCACGGTACCATGTCCCACATGAACTTGGTTATCTAATTTTGAGCCCCATCCAATAATGGTATCACCTGAAACACCCTTATCAATAGTGCAGGAAGCGCCTAGCTCGACGAAATCTTCGATAATAACTCTACCGCAAGATTCTAACTTGTCGTAAAAAGTATGTGGTGTTGTACGTTTTTTAAAATAGAACGCATCGCCACCAATTACGCAACCAGATTGAATAATGACATGGTCGCCGATTTCACAGTGATCGTAAATAGCTACGTTCGCGTGAATCAAGCAGCCTTTTCCTATTTTAACATGGTTTCCAATAAATACATTCGGTTGGATCTGCGTTCCTTCTCCGATAATGGCAGAGTCAGAGATACTTTTAGTGGCTGCTTCAAAGGGACGAAAGCGCTTAACTAGGCTAACATAAGCTTCGAAAGGATCAGCATGATAAAACAATGTTTTACCTGCCGGAGCATCCATTTTCTGGTTGATGATGACAAAGGTCGCAGCCGATTGTAATGCTTTATCATAATATTTCGGATGATCAACAAATGTGAGATCACCATTTGTCACCTTATGAATCTCGTTAATACCATGCACCAAAGCATTGGCATCTCCAATAATTTCAGCATTAATAAGGGCAGCGATATCCGCTACCGAAATCGGACTTGATAGTTTCATGCGCCTAAATTATGAATAGAATTTAGGAAAGTGGCATTACATATTTTTGCTGCGGGTTCATTAGGGCTGTACGCACCCAACGACCGTGTTCTTCCACCCAACGGCGAACGGCTAATCTTTCAGCATTACAAGGGCCATTGCCATTGATAGTTGCATAAAATTCATCCCAATTTGGATCGCTGAATTCCCATACGCCATCTGCATTCTTCTTCAAATTCGGATCCGGAAAATCTAAACCTAGTTCACGGATTTTTGGAACGTATTGATCCAAGAATTGATTACGCATATCATCATTGCTTGCCAATTTGATTCTCCAACGCATCAATTTATTTGTATGAACAGAGGCTTTATCACTTGGTCCGAAGAAATGAATAATCGGACGGTACCAACGATTCAATGCTTCTTGCAATTCTGCACGTTGTGCAGGTGTTCCTGTAGCCAAGTAAACCATCGCATCATGCCCTTGCTTCAAGTGGAAAGATTCTTCGTAACAAATACGTTCCAGAGCACGGCAATAGGGTCCGTAAGAACCTTTTGCATTGATAACTTGGTTAACGATAGCAGCGCCATCAATTAAAAAGCCTATTACTGCGATATCCGACCAGGTAAGGGCTGGATAATTAAATACATTTGAATATTTAGACTTGCCGCTGAGCAAATCATTAATCATTTCTTCACGCGTCTTTCCTAATGTTTCTGCTGCGTTGTACAATAAGTGAGCATGACCGATTTCATCTTGTACTTTAGCGATTAACGCAAGTTTACGTTTGAAATTCGGAGCACGGGTAATCCACGTTCCTTCTGGCAATGCACCAATGACTTCACTATGTGCATGCTGTTCAATCATACGAATTAACTGACGGCGATACTCGGCAGGCATCCAATCATGTGGTTCGATTTTCTCTCCACGATCAATGCGCGCTTCGAATTCTGCCAATAATTCTTCGTTCTCTGGGCGTTCCGCCATTGCTTTTGCCTCTTCAGGCGTCAAATATGCGTTACCGTACATAGGTAGTGAGTTTTAGATTTAACGAATAAATGAACTAAAATGTTCTGCGAATATAATCATTTGTGGCGCTTTCTTTTATGACTTCTCTCAGCTTGTTTCACTCTTTGGCCAAAATTAATGGATTTTCCTGTAACAGCACTTGGTAAGGGAGTTCGCAAACGGGCAGAGAGGGTAGGAGCGATATCGCAGATACTGATGTCATTCGTAATTATTTTGCGAGGAATGCCGGCCCCCCACCAAAGTAGTGGCACATGTGTATCGTAGCTATAGGCTGCTCCGTGAGAAGTGCCTTTCTCCATATTTTCAAGCCAATTCGGACGGAAGACTAAAACTAGGTCTCCGCTTCTATTTGGAAAGATTCCTTGGCTAATCTTTTCACGGAGTTCTGTTGGTAGATTTTCTAGACCTTGGTTACGAAGATCTACCACTCTTTCTAGTCCTTCAAATACGTGGCCATCAAAAAAACTATTAACCGTTGCGCTTACAAATCGTGCTTCTAGTCCGCGATTAGCAATAAGAGTCCTGTTGAGGAAGATTTGCTGATTTTCATAATTGATAATCCAATCTCCTTTACCTAATCTTTGGTTGAGGTAGGATTTTAGTGAATCGATAATAGCTTTTGTTTTGATAACACCTCCAGGTAGTCTTTGTGCTTGCAAAAATCCTGGGACATCGCTCGCTCCGTGATCGGCTGTTAAAAAGACTAAAACTTGCTCACGGCCATAATGGCGATCTAAGTAAGTTAAGAGGCTATCAATGTCCTGGTCGAGTTGAATATAAGTTTCTTCTACTTCAAGACTTGAAGGACCAAATAAGTGCCCAACATAATCTGTAGATGAAAAACTGATACTTAAAAAATCAGTTTGATGGGGAGTTGTTCCTAATTGCTCATTTTGCAGGGCAGCAATCGCTAATTGACGTGTCAGATGATTCCCAAATGGCGTGGCACGAATTATTTCAGCACCAAGCGTTGCATTTCGGCTTAAGTGATGTGGGAACGCAGAGTTATTATCGAAGACGAATTTGTTTTCCCATTGATTTGAATCAGGGCAGAGGCTGTTGTTTACGTAACGATGGATTGGTTGAGATAAATTCCAATCTGTATGTGCGTATTTATCGGCTAGACGTTGATTGTTGAAGGATTGTACCCACTCAGGTAATCTATCCATGTAATAGGTGCTGGAAATCCAATTACCGCTCGCGCCATCAAACCAATAGGCAGCATTTGCTAGGTGCCCTGCAGGTAAAATGGCTCCACGATCTTTTAGCGCAATCCCAATTGTCTTCGAGCGATTATTGTTTGCTAGTTTGATTTCATCGCTAATGGTTGTTGCCAAGAGGTTTTTCGGTGACATTTGACCGGCAACTTTATTGGTGCTACCTACGGTAAAAACTGTCGTGTCACGCACACAGTAGGTTTCTTTTTTTAACAGATAATCATACCAGTCATTTCCAGCGATTCCGTGAAATGCGGGTGTAGTGCCAGTGAAAATGGAAGCATGTCCCGGAGCGGTATAGGTCGGGATATAATTGTAAAACGTAT
>JACCDJ011630000.1_pt1 | contig 11053 bp, 8 predicted proteins | sample 7444481 | NCBI WGS metagenome assembly JACCDJ01 (sample SAMN15323435, study PRJNA562643) | freshwater metagenome | isolation source: river surface water | place: USA:Blue River Watershed | collected 2017-08-15 | reverse complement strand
TTGACCTGTTCCAAATTCACCTGACCGAGCGGTTGTGGAATACGACTCAGCGGTGGCTTACGAACTCGGCCACATCGTTAAAGATGGTATACGTCGTATGTATGGCGAAAACAGCGAGAATGTTTACTACTACCTAACTGTTTATAACGAGCCATATGTTCAACCAGCAGAACCTGAAAATCTTGATACCGAAGGTTTGCTCAAGGGAATTTATCTATTCCAGCAAGGTCCAAAGCAGCGAAAGAAAGTTGCGCAGATCTTGGCATCTGGCGTTGGCATGAACTGGGCGCTCAAGGCGGCAAAACTTCTTGAATCTGATTGGGGAGTATCCGCTTCAGTTTGGTCAGTTACTTCATGGAATGAACTACGCCGCGATGGTTTAGCTGTAGATCGCCACAACTTCTTAAATCCATCTGATCAACGCACCGCATACGTTGCACATAAGTTGCGCAACGCTGAAGGTCCAGTAATTGCAGTTAGCGATTACATGCGCGCAGTACAAGATCAGATCGCACCATGGGTTAGCCAAGACTTTGTTTCACTTGGTACAGATGGTTTCGGTCTATCCGATACTCGCGGTGCACTACGTCGCCACTTCAAGGTCGATGCCGAATCAATCGTTATTGCAACGCTCGCAGCTCTTGCTAAGAGCGGCGATGTAAAGGCTGGCGTTGTACAGGATGCGATCAATAAGTATCAGATCAATGACATTAACGCTGCAGATCCGGGAAATACCGAAGGCTCTGGCTGAGGTAACTCTTGATAACTCGCATCCCCATTACAGATATCTCTCCTGCGGTTAATTTCGGAGGCGAATTAGTTCCTGTAAAGGCGGTTGCGGGTGAAGTAATTGCAGTTACTGCAACGATCTTTCGAGAAGGCCATGATGCACTTGGTGCGCATGCTCTGTTATTTGATGACAAAGGTAAAGAGATTGCCCGCGCACCGATGCGCGAAATATGGCGCGGTGGCGATCGTTTTGAAGGAACCATCACGATTCCAACACGTGGCGAGTTCAATTACGCAATCGAAGCCTTTGATGATCCATTTGCAACTTGGGAACATGACTCTGAAATCAAGATTGCTGCCGATATCGATGCGGAACTCTGCTGCACCATCGGCAAGCTAATCTTCGAGGAGAAGTTAAACGAAGATCCCTCTGTAAAGAAGTTGCTCTCCCCTGCAATCAAAGCGCTAACTGATACTTCACTTGCGCCAGCCAATCGTTTCTCGCAGGCGACAACCACTGAAATTCGCGCTTACTTTGCCGCAAACCCACTGCGCCGTTTAGTAAGTCGTTCTGAACTTATTCCAGTGCGTGCAGACCGCGATCGCGCACTTGTCGGTGCTTGGTATGAATTCTTTCCTCGGAGCGAAGGCGCAATTGTGGATGCGCACGGGCGTATCACAAGCGGCAATTTTGCAACTGCGGCAAAGCGAATTCCAGCCGTTGCTGCAATGGGCTTTGATGTTCTCTACTTGCCACCAATTCATCCCATTGGCACCGCACATCGCAAGGGGCGAAATAACACTTTGACTCCAAGTGATACCGACCCAGGCGTTCCTTGGGCGATCGGCAATGTGGAAGGTGGCCACGATGCCATTAATCCCGCGCTCGGCACGATGGCAGATTTTGAAACATTTGTATCTATAGCCAAGAAGAACAATTTAGAAATCGCTTTAGATCTAGCGCTACAAGCATCCCCTGATCATCCTTGGGTTAAATCAAACCCTGAATGGTTTACAACGCGCCCTGACGGCACGATCGCCTATGCCGAGAATCCCCCAAAGAAATACCAAGATATCTACCCACTTAACTTTGATAATGATTACTCAGGAATTCTTGCTGAAGTACTTCGCGTTATCCGTTTATGGGTTTCTAAGGGTGTAACTATCTTCCGCGTTGATAATCCGCACACCAAGCCGGTTCATTTCTGGCAAGAAGTAATGACCGTCATTCATAATGAAAGTCCAGACGTCGTATTTCTTGCTGAAGCATTTACCAAGCCCGCGATGATGCACGCACTTGGCAAGGCCGGTTTCCATCAGTCTTATACATATTTCACATGGCGCACCAGCAAGGCCGAACTTATGGAGTACGGCCGCGAAGTTTCGCAAGAGACCAGCGCATTCTTTAGGCCAAACTTCTGGGTAAATACTCCCGATATCTTGCCTTTCCACTTGCAATCTGGAAACCCTGCAATGTTCGCACTTCGCGCAGTGCTGGCGGCAACGCTTACGCCATCTTGGGGAATGTATGCCGGCTATGAACTCTATGAGCACCGCCGCTTTAAAGAAGGTGGCGAAGAGTATTTAGATTCAGAGAAGTACGAGATTAAGGTGCGAGATTGGGATGGAGCTGCTAAAAAAGGAATAACCCTTGCACCCTTTATTACTCAGTTAAACCAGATCCGTCGGGCGCACCCGGCGTTGCTGCAACTTCGCAATCTCCGCTTTCATCACACCGATTCTGATTCGATCATCGCTTATTCCAAGCGCACCGGCGATAACTTGATTTTGGTGGTCGTAAACCTTGATCCAACTTATGCTCAAGAGACCACAGTTCATTGGGATATGAAGACTCTTGGAATTGCCACTCATTCATTCGAGGTTAAAGATTTACTAGATAACCAGAGCTTTACTTGGAGCCCAGATACCTTTATCCGCCTTGATCCAGCAAGACCGACTGGCAAAGTTGCACACATTTGCCAGGTAAGGCTCTAACCTCAGATCATGTCTTTCTTCCAGAAGCTTTTTAACTTCAAAGGTGCAAGCCAGGGTAAAGATGCAAAGGAAGAGATCTACATAGCCCCGGCAACATTTCTAAATCCAAATTCAACCTTAGGCGAGCTAGATTTTCATCTAATTGCAGAAGGCCGCCATGAGAAATTATGGGAAGTCTTAGGTGCGCATGTGCGCCGCGATCAAAGTGGTGAACTTCTTGGAACCGCCTTTACAGTTTGGGCGCCAAATGCCCGCGCAGTTAGTTTGATCAGCGATTTAAATTACTGGGATAAGAACACTCATCCGATGATCCGCCTAGGTTCAACCGGTATCTGGGAGATCTTTATTGCAGATATTGGTGCAGGGGTTAAGTACAAGTTTGCAATCTGCGGCATCGATGGTCGTTGGGTAGATCATGCTGATCCACTTGCACGTCAAACTGAGACGCCCCCACACACCGCATCGATTGTTAACGAATCAAATTATCAATGGCAAGATTCAAAATGGATTGCTGAGCGTTCTAAATTTGAACCTTGGCGAAGCCCAGTTGCGGTCTACGAAGTTCACTTAGGCTCTTGGAAGTTAGGGCTTTCTTATCGCGAACTTGCAACCGAACTCGTTAACTATGTAACAGATCAAGGCTTTACCCATGTTGAGTTCTTGCCAGTTACCGAGCACCCATACGGACCATCTTGGGGTTACCAAGTAACTTCCTTCTTTGCACCGACTTCGCGCTTTGGATCCCCCGATGAATTTAGATTCTTAGTTGATGCGCTTCATGCTGCGGGTATTGGCGTAATCCTGGATTGGGTTCCTGCGCACTTTCCCAAAGATGAATGGGCGCTTGCCAAGTTTGATGGCACAGCTCTTTATGAACATGCTGATCCGCGCTTAGGTGAACACCCTGACTGGGGCACTTTGATCTTTAACTTCGGTCGCAATGAAGTACGCAATTTCTTAGTTGCTAGCGCTCTTTATTGGCTTACCGAGTTCCACATCGATGGCCTGCGCGTGGATGCCGTTGCTTCAATGCTTTACCTGGATTACTCGCGTAAAGAAGGCGAATGGCTGCCGAATAAATTTGGGGGTCGCGAAAACCTCGAAGCAGTTCAGCTTTTGCAGGAAGCAACATCGACTGCATATAAAACTCATCCCGGCATCATGATGATCGCTGAAGAATCAACGGCGTGGCCGGGTGTCACCAAGGAGACTTCTTCAAACGGTCTGGGCTTTGGTTTTAAATGGAATATGGGTTGGATGCACGACACCTTGGAATATTTGCAGCACGATCCAATTCACCGCGTCTATCACCATAACGAGATTACTTTCTCAATTCTTTATGCGTGGTCTGAAAACTTTATGCTTCCGCTTTCCCACGATGAAGTTGTTCACGGTAAGGGCCAATTAGTAAATAAGTTTCCGGGTGATCGCTGGCAGAAGCTAGCAACGCTTCGTGCTCTCTATGGATTTATGTGGGCACACCCAGGTAAGAAGTTGCTCTTTATGGGATCTGAATTTGCACAAAATGACGAGTGGAGTGAGAGCGCTGGTCTGCAGTGGTATTTAACTGAATTTGCCGAACATAACGGGGTGCAGAAAGTTGTTGCCGAGTTAAATGCCATCTATAAATCACAACCTGCGCTTTGGCAGAAAGATACAAACCCGGAAGGTTTCTCCTGGTTGGTTGGCGATGATGGTGCAAGCAATGTCTTAGCCTTTACTCGCTGGTCTGATGATGGAAAGCCACTAGTTTGTATAACTAACTTCTCACCAGTACCGCATGAGAGCTACCAACTGCCGCTACCAACTGCCGGTGTGTGGCGTGAAATTCTAAATACCGATGCTGTTACTTATGGCGGTAGTGGAATCGCGAATGACTCATTTGCCGTTGATGTAGATACAGACTTAAAGCGGACTTTCCGAGTCCCACCACTTTCTACAGTCTGGCTCGAGCGCGTTTAACTTGCTTTTAGGGCGCGCGCAAAGAACGCTGTAGACATCAGCATTAGCGCAGGAATAGTTAAAGCAATTGCTAACGAGCCGGTGAATTGCGCAGTCCAAGCAATCGAAGCTTTTAAGATAAAGACTGCAATCATATTTACTACGCCAATCTGGCCGACTACAACCGCGCTCGGAAGTGGTGAGCGTTGATTTCCAGCGGTGTAGAAGGATGGCGCCATCAGCGATGAACCCATTCCGGCAAAGGTAAAGGCTATGCATGTTGTTACAAAGGCAATAGTTTTATGCTCGGCGGGAATTTGAACCGTAATAGTTAAGAAGGTTAGAAATCCCCCACCGCCGATTAAGGCAAAAAGTCTGACAGTTTGATCAACTTGAAAACGCTTGGCTATTGCTCCTGCATTTAGACGCCCGATGATCATCGCGGTCATGAAAAAGACATATGGCAGAGCCGCCATTCCAGAACTTACGCCAATACGCTCTTTGGCAAAGATTGCTGACCAGTCTCCGGTCGCAAACTCTAGAAAAACTGCACAGACCAGTCCGCCACTGATTAACCAATCGACTCTAAATGAAGTGATCAGCGTTCGAAGTGGGAGATGTTCTTCTTCATCTTCATTTGGTTTCATCAAAACTGGAGTTAAACGAATTATCATTGCAGTTAGCGACAAGGTAACTACAACAGCTAACCCACCTACATGCCACGTGATCGGAATATGATCAACGACTAACCCTGAAATAATTGCTGTAGTTAGCGTTCCGAGCGCCCACATACCGTGAAGGCGCGCAATAGTTAAACCGTAAACTCGCTCCATTGCGTTAAATGATTGGGCATTTATCGAGATGTGATAAGCCGATGTTGCCCAACCAATTGCAACGTTACAGATTAAGAAAATTCCAGAAGATTCGGTACGAACAATAAAGAAATATGCCAGCCCCATAATCCAAATGTTCGTCAAAATCACACGCTTTACGCCGAATTTATGAACCATATGGCCAGTTAAGAAAAGGCTGGCTACAGCGCCAAATGATCCAGTGCTAATCAGCGTTCCGAATTGACCGTTACTTAATCCAAGGTTGGCTTTTACTTCAGGAAAACGGGGAATCCAAGACATGATCAACATCGCATAGACGCCGAAGAGCGCCTGCAAGAGTTTAAATTCGGTACTTGGTTTAACAGTATTCATCAAAAGAGCGCGTTCGCTAAAGCAGCGCGCGCTTTAATAACTCGCGGGTCTGCGGGATCTACAAGTGCAAAGAGTTCAATTAAGCGATCTTTAACCAACTTCTTCTCTGCGCCATCAAAGAGTGGAATTAACCTCAGTAATCGCGCAAAGGCTGGCTCTAGATAACCGCTAACGATTTCAATATCTGCGCATTGCAATTGAATATCTATGTTATCCGGATGAGCCGAAGCTTCTTTCATGACATTAGCTCCATCAATACCATCCGTGCGCGCCATCAACTGAGTTTGCGCAAGGCCAAGAATTGCAAAGTTATCTTTTGGTTTGCGCGCTAACAACTTCTTGTACGCCGCCTCTGCCTTGGCATAATCGCCAGCATCTAGCGCCGCGATTGCTTCTTCCTCTTCGGGTTCAATTTTTTCAGTGGGTGCTCCACCCACGCCCTGTTCGGATGCAAGTGCTAAGACTTTATCGATCACCATCCGGATCTGTTCTTCTGGATAAGGCTGCTCAAAGAGTGGAACCATTTGCTCATTGATGATTGCAACAGCAAATGGAACGGCGCGAGTTTGTAACGCTTGTGCAACCTGTGCTTGAGCATCAACATCAACTCGGCCAAGTACCCAACTTCCCTGATCAGCTAACGCTAACTTTCCGAGAATTGCTACGACCTCTTGTGATTCAGGCGAGCGGGGCGACCAACAAATTAGAACAACGGGCTTGTCTTTAGAGAGTGAGAGAAATTCATTAGTTAAATTCTCAGGGGTTATCTCAATACCGGGCATGGGCCCTGCAGGCTCCGCCTTTGGTTTTCCAAGCGAACTTAGATCGACTGCACGTCCAAAGTTAGGTGGAAGGCTCATGCTTGCGCCCCCGCTTCTACTCCAGAATCACGCCGAAATGGCAGTACATCTTCAATATATGACTGTGCTGCAAAGGTTAGCCCAACATCGTGGCCTTCGCGTTCACTTAAATACCAACGGTGTTCGAGAACTTCGTGGAAGAACTGGGCTTCTTCGATTCGGCCCTTTAAATTATCAGGAATCATCACAACGATCGGCATATAAGTTTCATTTAGCCAACGTCGTGCGGAATCTTGCATTGGTGGTTTCGGACTCTCTTCGCGACCGCGGAAACGATCAAGCGAAGCCAGCAAACGCTTTGCTTGCAACGCCTCAGTTTCTAGCCCCGTTAATTCGCGCAGACGATTGCGGTGATATCCGGGTGCAACAAGTTTTGGCTGGAAGTAAAGTTTCTGTGACTCACCATCTAGTGAAACTGAAACTTCTTCTACCGCAAAACCTAAATCATGTAGTTGACGCATCGCACGTTCTACGGCAAGACGATCTTTTGGATCTAAAACCTGACGCTCTTTAAGCGCTTTCCAGATTCGGTGATAACGCTTGATTACCGCCTCGCTGGCGCGGATCGGATCCATACCTGGGTAAAGAACACCCGAAAGCGCTAAATCTTCAAGTTCAGCGGCAACATTAAAATGCGCGATCTCTAAATCATGTTCGCGTTGTCCATCACTCAGTGTTTTCTGGAACTCGCCTGTTTCGGCATCTACCAAGTAAGCGGCGAAGGCTTCCGCATCGCGGCGGAATAAAGTATTGGAAAGCGAGCAGTCGCCCCACCAGAAACCAAGTAAGTGAAGTTGTACCAATAACAGCGCAAGGGCGTTGGCCATCATGGTGATGTCATTGGCAGTTACATCTTTACCGCTAAGTAAAACGCGGTACGGAAGCGAATATGGCAAGAAGCGCGTTACAAGAGCGCAAGGAAGCTCTTCTGCACTTTCATCTGTGCGCCCTTCAATAACCGCGATCGGCTGAACGCTTGGTGCTCCAAGGTGTGCCAGTTCGCGCAGCGCTTTATATTCGCGGTTTGCGAATTCAGAGACCGTCTCTTTTACTGCATAGACTTCGGCATCGGGATCATCGGTGGATCGAACCAAGCGAACGATATGTCGCGAAATACCGCGCTTTTCGGTCAGCGCGGGATCTTCCGGCCACTCCTCCAAATTGATATGCCAAGGCAAGCCAGTAACGGCGGCGATTTCTTCGCCTAATCCCGTAATGCGTAACGCCATGTATGAAGGATATCGCTTTAGAATAGGACGTATGGCAATAGCAGATCGCATCAAACGTAAACCTAAGTCAAAAGTTAAGGCTAAAGCAGTTAAGACCGATTTTGGAGCTTTAGGTAATCCAATTGATAGAACTCACCCCTTTTACTTTGGATTTATAGCCACCCTAGGTGCGTTAATTGCAATCGTATTAATGCGCGCACTTGCCAGTACCAGCCAGATATTTGTTTTGATCATCGTCGCTCTATTCCTTGCAACTGGCCTAAACCCAGCAGTCGTCGCTATTCAAAGACGCGGACTATCTCGGGCAAATGCCGTAGCAGTTATTTTCGTATCTGTAATTGCTTTTGTGGTCTTCTTTATTGCAGTAGTAATCCCACCTGTTGTGTCTCAGGGCACACAACTTATAAATAGCCTGCCTGCTTTGCTAACTGATCTCGATAAAAATTCAACAATTGCCGAATTAAATGAGCAGTTTGGAATTATCGATTCGCTGCAATCAAAACTTAAAGAGATCACTTCAGATGGCACTTTGATCATCTCTGCCTTTGGTGGCGTTATTGGTGTTGGAAAATCAGTGCTCTCTGGAACTTTTACCGCACTTACTATCTTGATCTTGACTCTCTACTTCATCACATCACTTCCACAAATGACCGAACTCGGACTTCGCTTTGTTCCAGCTAGCCGCCGCGATCGCGTTTCACTCCTTACAAATGCTGTTATCTCACGTGTTGGATCCTTCGTAGGAAGCCAGATTTTGATTGCGGCGATGGCTTCAGTCTTTGTACTGGCGCTTTCACTTGTTCTTGCTCTTCCATCACCAGTTGCTATCGCAATGATCGTATTAGTTTGTGGACTTATCCCACTCATTGGTCACTTCATCGGCTGCGCCGTGGTGACGATTATTGCGCTGACTCAATCTGTTTCAATTGCGCTGGTTACTTTCATTGCCTACGTTGTCTACGTACAAATTGAAAATTACCTAGTAACACCAAGAATCATGAAGCGCACACTTTCCGTGCCCGGTGCAGTAACCATCATCTCCGCGCTAATTGGTTCATCACTTCTTGGCCTAATTGGAGGATTACTTGCTGTGCCAATTGCCGCATCAGTGATCTTGATCCTTGATGAAGTCGTTTTCCCGCGCGCAGATAACTCTTAAATCTCTGTAGGAAGTGGCAAGCGCTCTGGCGCAAGCACTTTAGTTATCTCACTCAGAACGGTGTGAACAGCAGGTTCTCCTACCCAGAGATGTTTCGCACCAGCAACAGGAATTATTTCTATTTGAGTCAACGGTTTGAATCTGTCAATCGCTTCTGGTGGTTGCAGGTAATCATCAAATTCGGGAACCAGTGCAATAACGCGACGTCCATCTTTTGCCCAATACTCAAGATCGCTAACTTCAGATGTGCGAAGTGGCGGTGATAAAAGAATTAAACCCTTGATTCGTGGGTCTTTTGCATGTCGAAGCGCTAAATCAGTTCCAAACGACCATCCGACTACCCAGACATTCTCTAACTTCAAAGTATCTAAGCAGTAGGTCATCATCGCTTCGACATCGAATTTTTCTAAGCCACCGTTATCAAATGTTCCGGTGCTGCTACCTGCTTCACTTGTTGTTCCGCGAGTATTGAAGCGAACAACTGCTATGCCAGCCATATCTGGCAAGCGATTAGCAGCCTTCTTATAAACATGGCTGTCCATCATGCCGCCTGCTGTCGGCAAGGGATGTAAGCAAAGGATTGCGCCGGTGTAGCGATCAAGTGGTGCAGCGCTTTCGCCGATCAACGTTTGGCCATCGCTTGTTGTAACGGTAAATGGAGTGCGCAGCGCCGGTAGAACAGTGCTGGGGCGTACTGGCTGCAACATGCAGGAGAGTCTAGTCTTTCCCCATGTCCACTTCTACAAACACATTTGCCTCGCACTATCCAGTAACTGGTGAGGTAATCGCCAATTATCCAATCGCAGATCGCGAGACTGTTTTTAACGCAGTTGTTGCAGCTCGCAGCGCATCAAGTGCTTGGCAGGATTTGGGATTCAAGGGTCGCCGTAAAGTATTGCTTAAGTGGAGCAACTTACTTATTTCACAACTTGATGAAATTACCGAACTTGTATCAAGAGAGACTGGAAAGCCAGTTAGCGATGCCAAACTTGAAGCATCCCTTGCAGTTGGCCACTTAGGTTGGGCTGCACGTCATGCCGAAGATGCAATGCGCACAACACATCGTTCTCCTGGCGCACTTATGGCAAATATGTCAGCAACTGTCGAACGTTCTCCAGTTGGAGTAGTCGGTGTGATTGGCCCTTGGAACTATCCGATCTTTACTCCAATGGGTTCTATCTCCTACGCACTGGCTGCTGGAAATACTGTGGTCTTTAAGCCAAGTGAGTACACACCAGGTGTTGGCGCGATACTGGCTAAGACTTTTGCAGAAGTTGCACCATTTGCCGACATATTCACCTGCGTTACAGGACTTGGCGCCACCGGAAAAGATTTATGTGAAAGCGGCGTCGATAAATTGGCGTTCACTGGTTCTACTCGCACCGCCAAGTTAGTTGCTGCAGCATGTGCTGCGAATATGACGCCAGTTGTTCTCGAATGTGGCGGTAAAGATCCAGTAATCGTTGCCGAAGATGCCGATATCAAGCGCGCAGCTGACGCCACTATCTGGTCTTCGATGTCTAACGCTGGGCAAACATGTATCGGTGCAGAGCGCGTATATGTTCATGAAAAGGTGGCCGATAAATTTATTGAAGAAGCAATCAAAGTTGCCAAATCAATTCACCCAGGAGCTCCCGGAGAAGGCAACTACGGGCCTGCAACAATGCCTTCACAAATCAACGTGATTCAAGGACATATTGATGATGCGATCGCCAAGGGTGCCAAGGTTGCACTCGGTGGCTCAGATTCAGTTAAAGCGCCATTCGTTGAACCAGTTATCCTGCTCGATGTTCCAGAAAATTCCACAGCGATGCTGGAAGAGACCTTTGGGCCAACGATCGCAATCAATCGCGTGAAATCAATGGCTGAAGCGATCGCGTTGTCTAACGCCTCTAGATATGGGCTTGGCTCATCTATCTGGTCTAAGCGTCAAGG
>JACCDJ010448593.1_pt1 | contig 11055 bp, 10 predicted proteins | sample 7444481 | NCBI WGS metagenome assembly JACCDJ01 (sample SAMN15323435, study PRJNA562643) | freshwater metagenome | isolation source: river surface water | place: USA:Blue River Watershed | collected 2017-08-15 | reverse complement strand
GGTCCTGGAACGCACCATGGAGCACAGCACGGTATTAATGATTACACGGCATGGTTCTCAGGTGACGCTGAAATGAAGGGGAATTACTTCGGCTATGACGGCCCATGCCCCCCATGGAATGACAGTATCTGGCATCACTATATTTTCACGATCTACGCCCTAAATACAGCATCGTTGGGCCTCGGTACTACCTTTGATGGCAAGACTGCTCTAGCGGCTCTACAGCGTCATATCTTGGGCAGCGCTCAGATCACGGGCCGTTACACCCTCAATCCTTCCGTCAAATAAAAAATCCCCAAGGGAGGCTTGGGGATTCTTCTAAACGATTATCAGGTTATTTCTTAGCGGGTGCTGCAGCAGGAGCTACAGAGGCAGTCGCTGGGGGCACAAATGGGGGTGGAGCTACGCAAGGTGCTGGATCCGGAGTGCCTGCTTTTTTGTATTTCATGGCAACCGCGTTAATAGATTGGCATAACTGAAAATTTGCTACAACGTTAGCGTAAGCAGTGCGTGCTTTTGCTAACTCGGCAGCTTCTGCTTGCTGGGGGGTTGGGGGAGGTAAGGCAGCCAAAGAAACAGATGTTCCAAAAGCGCATACCGCACTAACCAATAGGCGTTTCATATTGCTTAACCCTTTCCTAATTTGTTGTACCAACGCTGATGATGCTCTTTGGCCCAAGTCTCGTCACAATTTCCCGTACGCATTCCATCCAAAGAGCCCTGCATACCGATTGAGCCAATGTACATGTGTCCGAGCGCCATCGCTACCATCAAAATGGAGCCAACGTTATGGACAATATTAGCGATTTGCATCGTGCCACGGAAGTACTCAATTTGAATAAACGGCACAATCATGTTAAGGACCCAACCCGAAGCGGAAACAATGGAGCCAAGGATTACTAGAAGCACCCAGAACAACATCTTTTCACCAGGATTGAAGAAGTTAGCTGGAATATGCTTTCCTGTAAGCAAACCACCCAAACCTTTAACCCATTCCCAATCACCCTGCTCTGGAAGATTGCGTCTCACAAACAAAATGAAGAAAACAAGAATGCTGACTGTAAATGCAGGTCCGACAAAGTTATGAATGTTCTTGCACGCAAGTAAAAATGGTCCGTAGAGTCCAGGCCCCATGAGAGGTAATAAGAAATACTTACCCCACAAGATCAAAATTCCTGTAATTGCAAGAGCAACAAAAGTAAAGGCCATAGTCCAATGCGTAATGCGCTCTAGTAAGGTAAATCGCTGAATCTTTCTACCCGACATTGGCTCATGCAGCTTGATCGAGCCCTTCAAAATAAATACCGCGACAATTGCACAAAATACAAAGGTAAGAAGCCAAGCGCCATAGACTGTAATTACACCATTTCGAATTAGGCGCCACTCTTGACCTGTTTTTTGAATCAATACACCATTTTCTGCACCAGGTATTGATGTGTAATTAATGGTTTCACTATTAACCGTTCTCCAAATGGGCGCATTGTTACCAGGCTGATTTTTCCCGGCCTCAATTGCTGCTTGTGAAGTGGCATTGGGTGCGCGACCGACATCCATAATGTTGACCGACTCCACTTTTTGTGGAGTTGGTGATTGGGCCCCTTGCTGAGCAGCACTAACACCTGCTAAAGCGAGACCCAAGGTCAACAATAAAGTACGAGCAATACCGCTCAAAGATAGGTTCATGCAAATTTCCTCAAATCAGTTTGGTTGTTTTAGTTCTTATTTGATTCGACTGTATTCGGATTGAGATTGATTCCGCTTGGTGATTTCCGCAGTCCAACTTGCTTGATCACCCGGTTTCCAACCCTTAGCCATAAAGCCGTTGTCAGCACCCATATATGGAGCAATATCAGGACGCTTAGAAGCACTCATCCCCGACTCATTGCAGCCCACTAAAAGTGAGGCTGCAACAAGGCAACCTACGAGGGCTAATTTCATGACTTACCTCCAGCGGGCTTAGCAGCTGGGGCAGGAGCGCTTGGCTTACCGTATGCAGTAGCCCAACCAAAGACATCAGCACCTGCATTCTTACCAGCAGCCATCCGTTTAACGACTCGAGTGCGGAATACATCAGCGATCACATCACCATCACCGCCGATGAGTGCTTTTGTTGAGCAAAGCTCAGCGCACAATGGCAACTTACCTTCAGCCAAACGATTACGGCCATATTTCTCAAACTCGGCAACGCTACCGTTTTTCTCAGGACCGCCGCTGCAGAATGTGCACTTGTCCATCTTGCCGCGTAATCCAAATGTTCCAGAACTTGGGAACTGAGGTGCGCCAAATGGGCAGGCATAAGAGCAATAGCCACAACCGATACAGGTGTCCTTGTTATGCAACACAACACCTTCATCTGTACGGTAGAAACAATCAACTGGACAAACTGCCATGCAGGGCGCATCCGCGCAATGCATACAGGCAACCGAGATTGATTTTTCAGCTCCAATAATGCCGTCATTAATAGTAACGACACGCCGGCGGTTTACACCCCAAGGCACCTCGTTTTCGTTCTTACACGCTGTCACGCAACCGTTGCATTCAATACACCGTTCTGCGTCGCAGATAAATTTCATTCTTGCCATAGTTAATATCTCCTGACTTATTCGGTGTTAATTAAGCTGCCTTTTCGATCTGACAGATCGTGGTCTTTGTTTCTTGCATCATGGTGACGCGGTCATAACCGTATGTTGTTGCGGTGTTGACAGCCTCTCCACGGACTACAGGGTAAGCACCCTTCGGATAGAAGTCGAGCAAGTCCTTACCTTCCCACCATCCAGAGAAGTGGAATGGAACAAATGCAGTATCTGGGCCAACTCGCTCAGTTACCAATGCACGAACCTTGATCTTGGCACCTGTTGGGGATTTTACCCAGACAAAGTCCCAATTCTTAATACCTCGGCGAGCCGCTGCACTTGGGTTAATTTCTACGAAGTTCTCTTGTTGTAACTCGGCTAACCATGGGTTCGAACGTGTCTCCTCACCACCACCCTCGTACTCAACCAAACGACCAGAGGTCAAAATGATTGGGAACTTCTCATACAACTTGTCAGCTGTATTTTTCTCTTGAACGGTCTTAAAGAGAGTTGGCATTCTCCAGAAGGTCTTGACGTCGTCATGCGTTGGGTATTTTGCAACCATATCAGGACGTGTGCTGTAAAGCGCCTCGCGGTGAATAGGAATTGCATCTGGGAAGTTCCACACCACAGCGCGTGCTTTTGCGTTTCCGAATGGGTGGCAGCCGTGGTTCTTCATCGTCACACGAATAATTCCACCAGATAGATCGGTCTTCCAGTTTTTACCTTCGGCTGCTTTCTTTTCATCCTCGGTGAGCTCATTCCACCAACCAAGTTTCTTGAGCATGACGTGATCAACCTCTGGATAGCCGGTTTTAATATCAGCTCCCTTCGAGAAAGAACCATCAGCGGCCAAGAGTGACTTACCATCTTTTTCAACACCAAAGTTGGCACGGAAGTTACCGCCGCCATCCATCACGTGCTTGCTGGTGTCATACAGATTTGGTGAGCCTGGATGTTTCAGTGCTGCATTGCCATAACAAGGCCATGGCAATCCAAAGTAGTCTCCAGCAGTATCGTATCCAGACACCGGATCCTTACCGCCGCGTGAACGTAAGGTCTTCGGATCAAACACACTCATCATTCTCATGTGAGCTTTCAGACGATCTGGGGTCTGACCGGTGTAACCAATCGTCCAAACGGCTTGATTAATTTCAAGCAAGATGGACTCAATTTGTGGCTCTTTCCAATTCTTACCGGCAAACTTCGAATCCAACATTTTGAAGTTCTTGGAGAGTTCTTTTCCAAAGCCAAGTTTGTCAGCAAAAGCCTGCATCAAAACATGGTCAGGTACCGATTCAAACAATGGATCGATCACTTTTTCACGCCACTGAATCGAACGGTTCGATGCAGTAACTGAACCAACGCACTCAAACTGAGTTGTGGTTGGCAAGAGGTATACAGCGCGATTCTTATTTACTGCGCCACCGGGTGCGGGAGGCATCGCTGCCATCGCAGCAGTTGCGCTTGGGTATGGATCTACAACAACTAAGAGATCCAACTTGTCCATCGCACGCTTCATATCCAAACCACGGGTTTGAGAGTTAGGTGCATGACCCCAGAAGAAGACGCCTTTAACAGCGGTTGCTTGATCAACCATATCGTCTTTCTCAAGAACAGCATCAACCCAGCGCGATACGGTTGTTCCAGACTTCTCCATCATGTCAGGGGCATAACGGCCCTTGATCCAATCGTAATCAACACCCCAAACTGCAGCGTAATGTTTCCATGATCCTGCCGCTAAGCCATAGTAGCCTGGCAAGGAATCTGGGTTAGGACCAACGTCTGTCGCTCCTTGAACGTTATCGTGACCGCGGAAGATGTTTGCACCACCGCCGGACACACCAATATTACCGAGAGCCAACTGGAGGATGCACGATGCACGAACCATCGCATTACCAATGGTGTGCTGTGTCTGACCCATACACCAAACGATGGTGCCAGGACGACTCTTTGCCATGGTTTCAGCAACTTTTTTCACTTGAGCCTCTGGCACACCGCAAGCGGCCTCAACGTTTGCTGGGGTCCACTTTTCCATCACTTCTTTACGAATGTCGTCCATTCCAAAGACGCGATCATTGATGTACTTTTTGTCTTCCCAGCCATTTTGGAAGATGTGATACAGAACACCAAACAGGAATGGAATATCAGTACCTGAACGGATGCGGACATATTGATCTGACTTAGCAGCCGTACGAGTGTAACGTGGATCAACCACGATTACTTTGCAGCCATTCTCTTTGGCATGCAACATATGCAACATCGACACAGGGTGGGCTTCAGCAGCATTAGAACCGATATACAAAGCTGCCTTCGCGTTCATCATGTCGTTGTAGCTATTGGTCATTGCACCATAGCCCCAGGTGTTCGCTACACCGGCAACCGTAGTGGAGTGGCAAATGCGAGCCTGGTGATCGGTGTTGTTAGTGCCATAGAACGAAACAAATTTACGAAGCAAATACGCTTGCTCATTATTGTATTTGGATGAGCCGATAAAGAAGATTGAATCCGGCGTGTACTTGGAGCGAAGCTCTTTCATCTTCGTGGTGATTTCATCTAATGCTTGATCCCACGAGATCTTTTGATACTTACCGTCAACTAATTTCATTGGGGTACGCAAACGATAGTCACCATGGCCATGCTCACGAAGCGCTGCGCCCTTCGCGCAAGCGCCACCCATATTGATGGGGGACTCAAATACTGGGTCTTGGCGCACCCAAACACCATTCTCGACGGTTGCATCAAATGAGCATCCTACTGAGCAGTGTGAGCAAACGGTCCGCTTCACTTCAATCTTGCCCTTGCCATCCAGCATTGCCTTCGACTCACCTGCCTGAGCCTTTTGCAACATGCTTAATTGAGTCGCCGCAATTCCAGCGCCGACGCCAATTCCGGAACGCTTTAAGAAAGTACGACGATCCATCGTCGGCACAGCGGCACGAAGGCCGCGCGACAAGCTACCAATCAATTGCGATGGAACTTGACTCGATGTTGAGGTTGATTTACGGATTAAGCTCATTGTGAGACTCCTGCGAGAGTGCGTATTGAAATAAAGTTCAAGTGTAAAAAACGCTCAATTAAACCAGCGTTGTTTGGTAATACTTTTTAATATGTGCAGTCAGGTGATAACCATCTTTACTTCCCGCAACTGCAGTACCCACTTCCTGAACCAGGGCCTGACCAATTGGAGTTTGCGATACAACTGCAACGGCTCCGACGGTAGCGCCAGCGCCGATGAAAAACTTACGGCGAGAAGGCTTGGTATTGGATTCAGTTTTGTTCAGTTTTTTGCTATCCATGAGTATTCCTTTGGGCGAATATGAATAATGCGTTGCAATGAATTTAGTTTAGAAGAAATAGGGACTTTATGTTAGTTTTTGCATGTTATTTAGAACTAGGACTTACCCTTAAAGGAGAAGGTAATGACGTCCATAGTTATTGACTAAATCATGTCGAAACTCTGGCCTTCAACCGCAAGAAACTCGCGGGTTAGGGCTGAAACGGCCTTGTAGAGGTGAATTTCTTGATCTGCGTCAATTGCATCGCACAAATCGTCGAACCAAGGGCGAATATGGTCATTGAAAAAGACCCTTTGATTTGTAAGGTTTGAGACCTCAACATCTTCCCCAGCGATCAAATAACGCATCACCTCGAATAAAGCAGCAATGTGGTCCTCTGTCTCACTGATTGAGTCTGATGCCTCAAGCCCAAATTGTTGCAGGGAACGTCTAATTTCTAAGAGTGGTTTTTCATGAAGGTGTCCAGCCATGTAAAAGGAGCCGTACAAAAACACATTGGGCTTGCCGACCCCTAAAAAGCTACTGTCATATTCGGCTTTCCAAGCCGCCGCCTTACTATTTTTAGCAGTCTCGACAAGATTCATCCAAACACCTTCAAGCGGCGCCTCACCAGATTGCGCATTGGCCTCTTTGCCTGAGGCGACTATCTGATCTAATAAGATTTGATCGGGCGGCTGGAAAAATAAACTGGCGAGAAGTCCATATAAATCTGCGCGAGCTAAATCCTCAGCCAGACCCTCTTTACTGAGTTCTGGTGTTTGTTCTGCTTCTTTTTTACTCATAACCTGTTCACAGCTCTTTTTTCATCATATCGACCACACGGCAATCACTACACATCTTTAGCCGCTCTAGCGCCTCTCCAGAAAATGCCTGATGCGAGCCAATGCGCCCTAGCATCAGCTCCACCATCTTTAGGGTGCCAAAGGCTTTTCCACAACTAATGCAATGGAAGGGTTGAGTTTTGTTCAGGGTTACTTTTTCTTTACGGTGTTCAATCGAACGCAAACGAGGGCTTAATTGAATCGCATTTTCTGGACAGGTTTGCTCGCACAAGCCACATTGCACGCACTGTTTCTCAATAAACGACAGTTGTGGCTCGTCGGGGTTATCCAATAAAGCACCTTCGGGACATGCACCTACACAAGACATACACAACGTACAGGAATCTTGATTAACAATTAAGCCACCTAATGGAGAGTGAGCCGGTAATGGCACACCTTCTATCGGTAAGGCTTGAGGAGCAAATTGCAAAAGATGCTCCAAACTACTCTCTAAGGTCTCGCGCTTTTGCAAAGAAAGTGCAAAGCTTGCAGGGTTTGCTAGTAACTTCTGGGTCTTACGCTGGCGCAATTCAGCCATAAGCTTGCTAACCGGTGCAATATCTCCGCTAGAACTTGTTGCAATTGACTGAATCCGCTTGCTATTGCCCATTGCCACTAATATTGAATTAGCCAGATCAATCTGTTCAGCTAGTGCGTGTCGGTAGCTTGGGTCCTCATCGCCGCTTAATAAAAGAATTACTTCCCCAAACCCATAAGCCAGGGATCCAAACCATAAATCAATTCCGGTTGAGGCAATGTGCTCAACCGCTAAAGGAATCACAAACGCTGGAAGACCACTAACCTCCTTCGTTTGTAAACGAGCAGCACGGCCGAGCTGATCTAGTAATTCAGTTCCAGTTTTTTGGCTATGTATCAGCAAACTCGGTGCAGCATCTCCAGGCTTAGAGCTCTTTAGTGCGCCCAAATATGTTTGCGCCAAGATTTTCACTTGTTTACCTTGATAAGCAACACTGGGGTAGTTGTAACGCATCGCGCCCGATGGACAAACGGTGGCACAGGCGCCACAACCCATGCATAAATTCGGATTAACCTCGACCTTACCTTGTCCGTCTTTGAATGAGGACTGAATCGCTTTGGTAGAACAAACATCAATACAGGCAGAGCATCCGACCTTGCCATTTCGTCCATGGGCACAAATCTTCTCGTTGTACGCAAAGTATTTAGGCTTTTCAAACTCCCCAACCATGCCCAGTAATTGACTCGCGGCCATTGATTGCTCAAAAGAATCTGCACCGGGCGCAAAGTAACCTTGCGGTTTTTGACGAACGGTAATGCTGGGAACTTCTTGTAAATCAAGGATCAGATCAAACTCACCCTCGCGCGCTTGATCCTTGCGCTCAAAATTAATCGCACCAATACCAGCACATGCAGTGACGCAGGCGCGATGAGACTTGCATTTATCCATATCAATTTGAAAGGATGCATCAATCGCATTTTCGGGACAGACTGAGACACAAGCACCGCAACGTGTGCACATCTCTGGATCAATCGGATTCTTTAAATCCCACTTGGCTTTGAACTGTCCTAGGTATCCATCTAACTGAGTCACTTCTCCCGTAAAACTTGGATAATCTCGACCGGTGGGTAATACACCTGGCTCAGTGCATAAAACACTGACCTGTAAGGTATCGCCTAATTTATTTGCCCAGTGAAATGCACTCTTTCCAGGGCCAATGACTAATACACGGCCCTCGCTCTTGTATTCAACGACTGGGACAGCGTCAGGCTCTGATAAATCGGCTAGAGCCAGCAAAGCGTTAATCTTGGGAGTCGACTTGTCTGCCTCTTGAGTCCAGCCAGCAAGCTCACGAATATTGACAAACTTCAGGGGTGCTATTAAGGGCTTCTCAGCCTGTGTTGCTAATTCAGAAAACAGCGCTCGCTCCTGTGTGCAGGCAACTACAATGGCCTCGGGTTCATTTAGAGCATTGAGAAATTGACCCACCTCCTGCCGACATAAAGCAGTATGGACAGGAAGGCCCAGCTCCTTGGCATCTAAGGGCATGCTTCGATTACAGTCGCAAACGAGTTTTTTTGTCATTCAATTAGATAACTAAGGCTTACAGTACTAGGTACTGGAATCAGGCTTAATTTGTCTCTCTCCAGTTTGCTGGTTTTGGATTTCATTTGGTTCAGAATCGCTAGATTCTATATCGATCCGCCGATAAGCGTGGCGCGGGTTTGGATTAACGGTCACATTCTCATTGGGCGAGGGGTTTTCCAATGCCTCTTTGCTCTCAATCTCCGATTGAAGGGTCGGATCCGCATCTGAATCTTTTTTGGCATCCTTAAACTCTGGATAGAGCTCATCGGTAGTCTTAAATATTCCTAACATATCCGATTGAGCCATGCGTTTGAGCATCTCCATTGGAATAGGATCAGGTTTAGAGTAATCGTCAATATAAATATCTAGCCCGTCCATCACATTGAAGTGTGGATCACGAAACATTTTTTTCATGGCAGCCTGTTGGACCGCTGGATCAACGTCCGCTCGCATGAAGGCTGAGAAATCGCTTGCCTTTACATCAATCTTCTCAACGTCTTCCATGGTGGGTGGCGGTAGTTCTGGCGGCGCTGTTAATTCATTGGGCGTCTTTTGGGACGAAGTTAGAGAGGCATCCGATTGAGAGTCTGCTTGGGCAGTTTTATCCTCAGGATTGGGCGTGGGCTGTTTAGATTTGTCTTGAACAGTTTCTTCAATCACCCCTGCTTTCTTTCGGGCCCAGCGGTTCAAAAAATTAGATTGACTCATGAGGGTTCCGCAGGACGGTTTGCACCTTTGAATGATGCTGGCTTTGCACGCTTCTTGGGTTCGGGTTTGTAATGTGCTGCTACATATTCTGCGAGATAGGATTTCATTTCTACTTGTAATGGCGCAGTATCTACCGACTCACCACCATCGACTAATCGGGCCGCTTCGTTATAACTAAGCATCAGCCGATGAGGTACGGCAATACCAGCACCGTCTTCATTATCAACGGATGCTAGAGAATTAGGTTCTAGGTATTCCTGATAATCAACTTCCATACGCCACATAATGAACCAGCATGGCTCGGGTGAAGTGGTATTAAGAAAGTACCCCTCAGATTCGTCTTGAAAGAAGTGGAAATCAAAGCCAGCAAACAACCACGATTCACCTTCATCGTCGCGTTCTAAAAACCGCCCTACTACTTTTTTATTTTGATTCGTACCAGCTTGCTCTAAAGCTTTTCCAAACTGACCAATATCTGGAATGATCTCAAGCGGCTTCCATCGATAGTTCTGCCATGGGTTATCCATTTTCTGTTTTCGCATCACGATGGCAAAACGCATAATGAGCTCTATCTCTATGTCTTTTGCACAACAATGCTGGGAAACTTACTACTCATATCCTTGGTCAGGTTTGCTACCCGAATAGCTACTTGCCGAGCGATTCCTTTATAGATTGCACTAATTGCGCCATCGGGATCTGCAACCACCGTGGGTCTTCCAGAATCAGCCTGCTCCCGAATTGATAAATTCAGTGGCAAGGCGCCAAGAAAGTCAACGCCATAGTCTTGGCACATTTTCTTACCGCCACCCTCACCAAAAATATGTTCTTCATGATTGCACTTGGGACAAACATAGGTGCTCATATTCTCAATGATGCCGATGATCGGAATGCCAACCTTTTCAAACATCTTCAAACCCTTACGAGCATCTAAGAGAGCGATGTCTTGGGGTGTAGTCACAATCACCGATCCCGTCACCGGAACTTTTTGGGACAGGGTTAACTGAATATCACCAGTACCTGGGGGCATATCAACAATCAGGTAATCCAGATCACGCCAACGGGTTTGGCGGAGTAATTGTTCTAAGGCGGAAGTGACCATGGGGCCACGCCATACCATTGGATTATCAGGTTCAATTAAAAATCCGATCGAACTTGCTTGTAAGCCATGTCCTTCCATCGGCTCAATCGTGTTCTCAGCCAGAGACTCCGGCCGACCAGTGATACCCAACATCATCGGTTGACTTGGGCCATAGATATCGGCATCCAAGATCCCAACCTGAGCGCCCTCGGCAGCTAATGCCAAAGCTAGATTAACTGCGGTCGTTGATTTTCCGACACCGCCCTTACCGCTAGCGACCGCAATGATGTTCTTCACTCCAGGAAGTAACTTCACACCGCGTTGTACTGCGTGTGCAACGATATCGGTGGTGATGGCCACGCTGACATTCTTTACACCGGGAAGCTCTCGAATAGTACTAACGACCAATTGACGAATCAGGTCAATTTGACTTTTAGCTGGGTACCCCAAAACGATATCTAGGGAAATATCTCCCTCATTGACTTTGAGATTACGTACTGATTTTGAACTC
>JACCDJ010751323.1_pt1 | contig 11057 bp, 9 predicted proteins | sample 7444481 | NCBI WGS metagenome assembly JACCDJ01 (sample SAMN15323435, study PRJNA562643) | freshwater metagenome | isolation source: river surface water | place: USA:Blue River Watershed | collected 2017-08-15 | reverse complement strand
CATCATAATATAGAACGTATCTATATCATAATATTGTCATTAAAACTGCAGAGAACATATCTAGCATTTACACCCTTTTTTAGCGCTTCTTTACTTTTTGTAAAGAATTGTTATAAAATAGATGTCAGTTACATAGAACGTATCTATGTAAAATTTAATATCAATCATTTATGATAAAAATAATTCATAGTTCACATATTCAATCATCTCCTAATCGGGCTTAAAAGGAGATTGGACGATTGATTATGAATGATTTAACATTATAACTTTGAATTACACTTATCATATTAACGCCCAATTTAATAATGTTTAATAATCTTAAATTCAATTTTTTAATTATATATAGTTACCTAAATTAAAATATGGCTTGTGTAGCAATATTACCCTGCATACCATCAAACATCCAATCATATTTATTTCTTTTAGAAATAAGTTTATTTTGTGATGGATATTTTTGTGCCACAATTAATTGCGGTTCAGTTGCAGAATTATAAGAATTATAACACCATGAGGGTTTTTCAGATGGTTTTAATCCATTTTCTTGTTCAAATGATAAAGGAATACCATATTCATCCCACCAATTACCATAATCTTGACAAGGGAAAGCTCTCATTTTCCATCTTTTATTTTCTTCTAATTTCATGGGTAAAATCCATGGACGACGATTAGTATCATTTAAATTAATACCCTTTGGATTATCAAATTCACTTGATTCTAATACTTCTTTAAAAGAAAATTTCATTGGTTTATTATCATTGCCAGTCATTGAAGAAGATAAAATCAAAAGATTATTATTAGGGTCTGCTTTTAAACTATTTGGTTCATTATATTTTAATGCATTACTAAAATTTAGAGTATTAATTTGAACATCTTTTGTTTTCTTAAAAACAGTAATATCAGCTATTAAACGTCTATTTACATCATTTACATTTTTATGATTAATTTGATAAACAAAAAAATCTATAATGTAACGTTTATTACCATCAATATCCTTATCTTTAACGACATTTTCAAATTGACCTAATTGATAATTTGTTGTTAATTTTTGATTAATTTTTTTTATTAATAATTTCGTAATTTTATATATTTCTGGGTTTAACTCAGAATTTATAACCCATGGAGGACTTATACTCGCTTTATATCTATTTAAATGTCTTTCATAATCATCAACAAATCCTTCTTTGGTAAAATTAAATTGGAAATAATTAACATATGCTACAACAATGATTATAAAAAATAATAGAATTAATATTGCTATATTATCATTACACATTTTATAATTGATATGTGTTTACTTTACTTTAGTAATCACAAATAAAAATATAAAATACAAAATATAAAATATAAAAGAATTTATTAAATGGTAAAATTGAATCTAAGTTTAATGATTAAATCTATGATTAATTAAATGTTATCATGACAACCAAAGTATGGGATGATTTATTAATTTCATCAAAATCTTCTAAAATAGTTAAAGATACTTTAAATAATATTAATACTATGTATAATTTAGATAATGAAAAATATATAGGTGTTATCCCAATATATTGGGATACTTTAAGTATTACCAAAAAAAATGAAATAAACAATAATTATACGAATCTAATATTAGATAAAATTGATATATCATTAAATGATGACATTCAAAATATTTATACCACAAAAAATAAAATACTTATAGAACGTGGTTTCTTTTATCAATCAAAAAAAGATAAAAGTTATCCAGTTTATAAATTTCCGAATAATTTATCTTTTACTATGCGAGAAATAAATAATAAAATAAATGAATGGTTAACTAATGATGGTTTTAATTGTGAAGATATTGAAACTTTTCGGATTTATAAAATGGCTGGTTTTCATATTTTTGCAGTTTTGTTATCATCAAAACCAAATAAAAATAAATTAAAGAATGATTGGGTATCAGTTTTTAATCTAGAATTGCTTTCTTTTCAAGATAAAGAAATTGTAAATTCAATTATGAAAATAAGTCAATCAAAATTTAATAATCAAAATGATTTTTTCCCACTTTCTAATGAATGGTCAATATCTCTTAATGGTTATTTAGAAGAATATAAAGAAAGTATTCATTTTGAATTAAAAATCAATGAAATTATTGCTACTTTAGCTAATTTAATTGATTCAGATGCGGAAAATAATTTACATCTATATTTTATACCTAATATTATACAAGAAAACTCATTAAACTTGTTTTATCATAAAAGTAAAAAATTAAAAGGTAATAATTAGTCTGCATGTGAAAGTTAGTCTTGTAATGACATTTCAAATTTATCTAAATCAATATCAGACCCTCCTTCAGACATTTGATCTGAATTATTTTCTGATATTTCATCATTTAATGGTTCATTTGGGTCATAATCTTGTGGTATTAAATTATCATTAGTATCATTGATATCGTCTGATATTTTATCTTCCAAAGAATTTTCTTCTTGATTATCATTATTTTTCTTAATTTTTTTATTTTGTCCTGGTTTACTTTTATCCTTATTTTCTTCATTTTCATCTTTATTTGATTCTTTAGATGGAACCTTTTTATAAAAAGAATCTAATAATGATTTAAGATTATTTGAGTCATTTTCTAATTCTTGACCTAGATAATTATACATATAATATATTGAAAATATGTCAATAGCTAGAATAACCCAGAAATAAGATTTTATATAATATGCAAACTGATTATTATAACTATTGATTAATCCATGTAATAAAATATATAAAACTGTGCCATAAATAAATGTATTTAAATTTTTATTACTTAAAGAATAATTTAAAACCGTTGAATTATAAATGACATAATAAAACATCTTTTAATATAAGCACTTTAATTCTTTTATGATATGTTCACATTTAAAACCGATAATTAAAACGTGCATATAAATTTTTTATTTTATTATAATAAAGCGGAACTTTAAAAAATGAATTCTCAAAATGGGGAAATAGGTATCATCTTTCTTATATTTATAATATTAATTACATTAGTTTATTTTTTTCATTATAACAATTATCAAAAATTACTAAAAAATAAAGAACAAAACAATATTAATGAAAATAATATTGAAACATTTGAAAATATAAATTATGAATTGATAAATAATGAAATAGAAAAAATTAATAAAAGAGAAGACAAAATTGCGTTTTGTTTCTTAACAATGGGAGATATTAATCAATTAAATATCTGGAAAGATTTTTTTAAAGGACATGAAAATAAATATAATATTTATATTCATCCAAAAGATTCATCAAAAGTATCAAAATCTTATAAAAAATACATAATCAAAAAAAATATTAATACACAATGGGGGGATATCAGTTTAGTAAATGCAACATTAGAATTATTTAGAGAAGCATATAAAGACAAAAAGAATAAATTATTTATATTATTATCAGATAGTTGTATTCCATTATATAATTTTGATTATATATATAATTATTTGATAACAACTAATAAAAATATATGTCCAATTATGTATTTTGAACCACCAAAATTAAAATATAGATATATTGCTTTAAAAGACGTTAATTTTATACCTTATAAAAATTTTCAAAAAACAAGTCAATGGTGTGTTATGAAAAGAAATGCAGTTGAGTTTTTAATTGATGCTGATAATAACTATACCGATTTATACACAAACATGTTCGCACCTGATGAACATTATTTTATTAATATGTTTGATAAATATCATATTAAATATCTTAATAATAGAGTTACATTTGACAATTGGGAAGAAGAAAGTGAAAATTCGAAACATAGACCTTTACCTAAAACATATTTAACAGTTACAAAACAAGATATTGTAAAAGCTAGACAGGAAGGTTGTTTATTCTTTAGAAAAGTTTGTCCAGAAAGTCATGTTGATGTACAATATTTATTAAATACATATACAAAATAATTTGCTATTTTCTTATTCTATGCATTTTGGTTGTTCTATTATTTTTCTTTTTGCCTTTTTTTCCAATAATATTAATAGTATTATCAGAACTAATACTATCTTTACTTTCGTTACTTTCTCTTTCTAAAGTTATATCTTGTTCAGTAATATTTTCAATATCATTAATAGTATTATCAGAACTAATAATATCTTTATTTTCATTAATTTCTTTTTCTAAATTTATATCTTGTTCAGTAATATTTTCAATATCATTAATATCTTTAGCATTAATATCATTATTTATATCATTTTCATATATCAAAGTTTTGGTAAATTCATTTAAATCATGCATATTTATATCTAGTTCATCATCTAAAATATTTTTTGATTCATCTATATCTAGAATTACATGTTCTAGATTACTATTCAATTGATTTTCTTTTTCTTCTGTAATTTCTTGCATAACTTCTAAAGATTCAAATACTTGTTCTCCTTTAAATTCTTGTTCAGATTGTTCTCCTTTTTCTTCTTTAGGCCATTGTATTCCTTGTTCTCCTTTTTCTCCTTTAAGTCCTTGTTCACCCTTTTCTCCTTGGTCTCCTTTTTCTCCTTTAAGTCCTTGCTCACCTTGTTCTCCTTTAAGTCCTTGTTCACCCTTTTCTCCTTTTTCTCCTTTAAGTCCTTGTTCACCCTTTTCTCCTTTTTCTCCTTTTTCTCCTTTAAGTCCTTGTTCTCCTTTAGGTCCTTTTAATTTATCAAAATTATTAATAATAGAATTAAATCTTTCTAAAATAAGTTCTAATATATTTTCTTGTGATTCTAGTTGTTCTTCATGTTTATCTAGAATGGCCATTATTTTGTTTAATTTTGATAAAATTTTATCATTAGAAGCTGTTAATAAAATTTTTTCCATTTTGATTTATTACTAATAAACTTAAAATAATAAATGAACGGAAAGATATAAAATTTAGATACATTATATATTTAATTATTGAACTAGTTGTAAAATATTTATAAAAAATGAACTATCAAGAGAAAACATATTATGAAATATTAGGTATAAGGAAAGACGCTAATCAATCTGATATCAAGAAAAGTTATTTTTTTCTTGCTTTAAAATATCATCCTGATCGTAATCCTCATTTAAAAGATGATGATTATAAAGAAAATGAAGAAAAATTTAAAGAAATAGCACATGCTTTTAAAACATTATATGATCCTATTGAAAGAACTAAATATGACCAATTATTAGATTCTAAAAAGGAAAAAAAACCATTTATTTTTTATTCCTTTTATTCTGAAAAAAATAAAAAATTGCATTTCACAATTAGTTCTTTTTTAGTAAATATTTTAAATAAATTATTCACAGAAGAACAAATACAAACAGGTAAAGATTTTTTTACTGTTCTTAAAAATTTTATTCATTTTAGTCAAAATGATAAATATCAACAAAATATATCAGAATTAGCACAAAATTTTAAAATTTTTTATCAGCAAAAAAATATTAAAAGAGAATCAAAAGAGGACTTCAAGGGAACTGTGAAGGAAAGTCAATTAAAAAAATGTATAAATGATAAATCTGATATTCCAACCAATAATATAGAACAATATAAAAAAATAAAAAAGGATTCTAGTAAGATGTCTAACGTATCTAAATCACCTTTAATATATAATGTTAATGTATCTTTAGAAGATATTTACAATAATATTCAAAAAGAATTAAATGTTGCTAGATTAAGAAAATGTCATTTATGTTTGGGTAATGGGTATCTAGGTTATGGTGTTCATATGTCTTTATGTCATGTTTGTAAAGGTTTAATGAAATTAGTTGATCATAAGGTATTTCCAATAGATATTAATAAAAAAACAATTATATTTGAAGAAGAAGGAAGTGAAAATGAGAAGGGTGAATTAAATGATTTAATAATTAATATTCATCCAAAACCACATAATAAATTTGAAATAATCAATGATTATGATTTAATTATGAATCAAAAAGTTAATTTGATGGATTTTTATTCAAAAATTAATATACAATTTAAACATCTAGATTCAAAAGAATATTTAATAAAATATTATGATACTGAAAATTCTTTGAATAAAATTTTAAATACAATGGAAATAATAATTCCAAATCTAGGATTACCTATAAAGGAAAATGAAACAATAATTGAAAGAGGGTCTTTAATAATTAAATTACATGTTATATTACCTGAATTATCAATAGATGATATTAATAAATTAAATAATATTATTTCAAAAGAAATGGAAATGAAAGATAATAAAAATAATATTGAACATGATGATATTATAAAAATAAAAATTGTAAATTAATTATATATTTTTTCGTAAAAATAAAACAAATATTATATATTTTGAAATCAAAAGTGTAAATATAAATGGATGTTGAAAAATTATTTAATAATAAAATATCTCTAACAGTAAAACAGAAAATATTATGGATTAGTGAATCACCAAATAATCGTAATAGTCTAGGAAGAATTACTAGAGAAATATGTCCTTTATTAAATGAATTATATGAAGTTAAAGTTTTTGGAATTGGTAATAATAATTATCAAAATCTAGGATATGATATTATAGATTCTTTTGATCCTGAAACTGGTGTAATGGGTTTACAAAAGGTAATTAATCTAGTTAATACATGGTGTCCAAATATTATCATAATATTAAATGAACCTTTAATTATAGCTCAATATGCATCTATAATAAAAAAAAATATAAATTCTCCAATAATACCTCCAATATTAATTGGTTATTTTTACATTGATTGTGAACATATTCGCGATGATTTAATTAAAGTATTAGATGAAACTTTATCTGCAGGGATTGTTTTAAGTGAATTTGCTAAAAACCAATTAAAAGGTTTTACAAAACCAATTTCAATTATACCATTAGGTTTTAATAATAAAGAATTTAAAATCATTGATTCAAAAGAAGCAAAATACATTCTAGGTATCGAACCTGATACTTTTGTATTTTTTTCAGGTGCTAGTAATCAACCAGTAAAGAGATTAGATATTATTGTCAGAAGTTTTGTTAATTTTTTAGTAAATAATAGTCAAAAAAAAATATTGTTATTAATGAATTGTTGTGTAGATGATATTGGTTTAGATATTCCTAAATTATTTAAAACTTTATGTGATGAAGCTAATATTCCGAATTGGGATAAACATTTAAAATTAACATCAGTTTGGGGAACTAAACCAAATTTTAATGATGAAGATATGAGTATTTTATATTCAGCATCAGATGTAGGATTATCTTCGAGTATGGGTGAATCATGGGGATTAATAAATTTTGAACATGGAGGTTTTGGAAAACCTCAAATTATACCTGATTTTTCAACAATTAGTGAAATATTAAAAGATGGTATTATCAAAGTTATTCCATCTGATTTTTTTATTTTCCCAACTCATAACCTAGGACAAGGTAAAATAATAAATCATAATGATTTAACTAAAGCTATGAAAATGTATTATAATGATGAGAAATTAAGAATTATGCATGGATTTAATATAAAAAAAAATGTGCTTCAGTATACATGGTTATTTACTGCTAATAAAATAATATTTCTATGTAATTCATTACAAAATTAATCTTTATTAGTTTAAAATTTTTCTTTTTTTAATTGTCAATATTTTCTGTTATGTATAATAATAGAGGTAATTAAAATAGTAACTAGATTAAGAAATGGATGATAAAGAAGACTTTACATTTGAAAATTATGTTAAACTTTTAAATATTATTCGAACAAATAAGAAAATTCCAGATTTTTACTTTAGTAATCCCCAAGAAACAAATGAATCAAAAAAAAAATTAAAAACGACTATTTTTACATTAAATATTAATAATAAACCATATAAATCTTTTTTTTTTAAACAGACAAATACACCTGCATTCAATATTTTTGATGAATTAAATAAATATGTAACTTCTGTAATATCTAGGTCAAAATCAGTTGATAGTATTTATGATAATTTTGCAGAAAAAGTTATCAAAAAATTAAATCAACAATCAATATCTGAAAATGATTACTTAATATATGTAAAAGGTAGTCTTATTTTTAGAAATAAGATAGAAAAATTTACTGATAAAATATCTAATGATTTTATATGTAATCTTATAAAAAATTCAATTTGTTATAATAAAAATTTTTGTTCTAATCCGATACTAAATGAAAGTGATTTTGATGTTAATGTTATAATTTTTAATAATCATTATAAATCTAGAGAAATTATTAAAAATATAATTCTAAATACCTTAATTGAATTAAAAAATGAAATTGACACTCAATTAGGTTATCAAAAATGGTTAGAATCTATTAATAAAAGTATACATGATTCTATATTACAATCATTAAATAATTCAAAAGAAAAAGAATCATTAGATTCTTCAATTCAAAGTATTTTAACAAAAACAATTCTAGATACATCATTATCCAAAAAAAATAAAAAAACTAAAAAAACTAAAAAAATGAAATTAATAAATAAAACCTATAAAAATAATATTAATAAGAAATTAAATAAAAAAACATTAAAAAAACAAAATAAAAAACAAACTGGTGGTGACGATGAATTAGAAGACCGTTCTGTCGATGAAATATTTGCCAAAAAGAAAATAAAATTTGTAAATTATAAAAAGATGAAAGAATTATTAAAGGATGTGGACCAATCTAGAACATCATTTTATATAAATAACCTCAATAATTACAATTATTCATTTCAATCTGAAATAGCAAATTTTAAAGATTTAGATAAACAACTAATCAATAGTGAGTTAGCTAAATCTCAGGTATTTATTAGTATGAATGAAAATATCAATATGAAGTTAATAAATAAATCATTTGAAAGACTTATACATTTCGATTTATATAGATTAAAACTAAATTTTAGTCTTTTCATGCAATATTCCAATTCAAATAAATTTAAAAAAAATATAGGTGGAGAAGTAATTGATATTAGTTTTCCTTATCCTGATAATGCATATTTTAGTAAAGATGGAGACTATTATGAAGAAAAAATCATGTCTAGTCAAATTTATAAAGGATTATATGAATTTAATGGTTGGGGTATTCTTAATGATTTAGTTGAAACACTTGAAATAGAATCAATTAATATTAGCAAACCACACAAATTTGAAAAACGTATTAATAGATTTATATTTTTACGATTTCTAGAATATTGGTTACGTGTCCCTTTTAGATTAAATGCAACATTAAGTGAAAGAACTTTTTTTATATATAATAATTTTATCAAAATACACGGAGACAACTTTAATACTTTTTTTAATAAAACTAGTTTTAAGGACTTCGAATTTCAGCGGATACAAAAATGTTTAAAGGAAAATCAAGATATCGATATTTTTAGACTATATCGTAAATTTTTAAGACAAGAACCATATCAGACTTTATTTAAATTAAATAGACAAGAGTTAGATAATGCTTTAGGTATTAAACCAGATGATATTAAAAATCTTAAAACATTATTAAATAATCATAGAGATACATATTCATTATTCTTCGATATTAAAATATAAAATGAAAAATAAAATGAAAAATAAAATGAAAAATAAAATGAAAAATAAAATGAAAAATAAAATGAAAAATAAAAATTGAAATAAGTTTTTGTTGTTTTAAATATATTATTTAGTACATGTATTTGTAAATTTTAAATAAATATAATGTCTTTTGAAGAATTTCTTATCACAGAAAAATATATTAATAAATTGCGAAACATTAATGAAAATGATAAATATGATTACACTGATATTTACTTTCAAGTAATATCAAAATATATTTTTAGCAAATCGATAAAAATAAACAATGATGATTCACCAATTATTTTGGCAGATTCTTATTTTTCAAAATTTCAATTAAATGAAGAATTACCATTTGTTATTAAAACTGATTTAGACCATGAATTGATGAGTGTTCAATATATTAATCAAAAACTAATTAATGATAAGATTAAATCTATTAAAAAAAGCTATTTGGAAGAATTAAAAAAAGAAGAAAGTTTTCGAACTAATTTAAATGATGGTGAAATTTTTGAACGTAATGAAATGTTATTAGAACAATTTAAACAGGAATTTGGTTATGACCCATTTTTTCAAAAATCTAAAAAATCAGATGTTCTAGATGTTCAACTATCTGATTATGATGAAGATAATGAACAAGATGAAAAAGATAATGATATTATCAATAAATCTAAAAACAAAAAAAAAGAAGAAATTATTGAAAAACGTAATTATAATAATGTTAAAAATCAAAAAATAAAGAATGATGAAGAAGAAGACGAAGGTGATGATGAAAATGTTAATCTAGATAATTCTTTATCTAATAAGTCAAATAAAAATGAAAATTCACAAGATGGTATTCCTAGCCTAGAAATTTTAAATAATATAATTGAGGTTTTAAATATGGATTTTAATAATATTTCTGGTGATATCATTGATCATGATAATAAAAATCCATATTCTTTTGGAAAAAAAGAAAAATGTCGTAAACCTAGAATGACAAAAAAAGCAAAGGAGGAGGAATATCAACAACAAATAGAATTAGCATCTTTACTTTCAAATGAAACATCTCAAAAAAATATTATTAAAGAATATATTAAACTAGCTTCTAAATTATCAGAACCAAATATTAAGGAATCTGAAAATAAAACACATCTAGAAAATGGTATTAAAGCAGCATTACAATTGGCGAGCTTTTATGATAAAGGCGAAAAATTAATTTCATCTGGGATTAAAGCTAATATGATTTATATTTATTTAATTAAAAAATTTAATTCACCTGAAGCAATGTTTATTTTAGGACAAAATCTATTAGTTGGTAACTATATTGTTAAAAATTTTCTACATGGTGCAAAATTAATTAAAGTTGCTGCTGAAAAATATAAATACAAAAATGCAATTGCAAAATTAAAATCTATTACTAGAATTGATGTTATCAGACCACCACCTCCTATTAATAAATCAAACGATAATAAATATATCAGGGATGACGATGATTATGATGATGTTGACGATTAATAATAAACCATAGTTATTTATCATCCATAATATATTATCATTTTTAATTTTTACTTTTAATTTTTACTTTTACTTTTAATTTTTACTTTTAATTAAAAAAAAATTGATTTAAAAAAT
>JACCDJ011785624.1_pt1 | contig 11059 bp, 8 predicted proteins | sample 7444481 | NCBI WGS metagenome assembly JACCDJ01 (sample SAMN15323435, study PRJNA562643) | freshwater metagenome | isolation source: river surface water | place: USA:Blue River Watershed | collected 2017-08-15 | reverse complement strand
TGCCTATGTGTTTTCTAGTAATGCAGACTTGATGTATTACAAAGACACGACTTATGATATCACTGCTGATATTGTAAAAGGGCTTAACGCGGAATACAAAAAATAATGTCAGAAACAAATACCGAATTTAAACCAAGTTTATCTGCATTTGATGCAACGATGATTGTTGCAGGAAGCATGATTGGATCGGGCATATTTATTGTAAGTGCAGACATTACCAGAAATGTTGGATCTGCTGGATGGTTAGTAGCAGTATGGTTGTTGACTGGGTTCATGACTTTAACTGCTGCATTAAGTTATGGCGAGTTAAGTGCGATGTTCCCAAAAGCAGGTGGACAGTATGTGTATTTAAAAGAATCTTATAATCCATTGTTGGGATTTTTATATGGTTGGAGTTTCTTCTCTGTGATACAAACAGGTACCATTGCTGCCGTTGGTGTGGCATTTAGTAAATTTGCAGGTTACTTCTTTCCTTCTTTAGAAATGACAGATGCAAATATTTTGTTGCAAATGGGATTTTTAAAAATTTATCCTGCTCAACTTTTATCTATTGCAATTATTATTTTACTCACCTATATTAATACCAAGGGTGTACAGGGTGGAAAGATGATTCAATCTACATTTACCATCACTAAATTAGCTTCCTTATTTGGGTTGATCGGATTTGGTTTTTTGCTGGCATCTAAAGCAAGTATATGGGATGCCAATTGGGCGAACGCATGGGAGATGAAAACAATTGCATCAGATAATAGTACAACACCCATTTTTGGTGTAGCTATATTAGGTGCTATTGCAGCTTCGATGGTTGGCTCAATTTTTAGTAGTGATGCATGGAACAATGTCACCTTTATTGCAGGAGAAATTAAAAATCCTAAACGCAATATTGGATTGAGTCTTTTCTTAGGTACATTGATTGTAACAGTAATTTATATTTCTGCGAACTTAATGTATTTAAGTGTCCTTCCTTTGAATGAAATTGCAAATGCCCCAGCAGATCGTGTGGCGGTAGCTGCATCCAATGTCATATTTGGTAATATTGGCACTTATGTTATCGCAGTCATGATCATGATTTCTACCTTTGGTTGTAATAACGGATTGATCCTTGCAGGCGCAAGAGTGTATTATACGATGGCAAAGGATGGTTTGTTCTTTAAAAAGGCAGGCACATTAAATGAAAATGCAGTACCTGCTTGGGCACTATGGGCTCAATGTATTGTGGCAGGCTTACTTTGTTTAAGTGGAAGGTATGGTGACTTATTAGATATGGTATCCTTTATTGTAGTGATTTTTTATATCCTTACAATCATAGGTATATTTATTCTTCGTAAAAAGAGACCTGAACTAGATCGACCTTACAAAGCATTTGGTTATCCAGTATTACCTGCCATTTACATTTTGATGGGTACTTGTTTTTGTGTTTTGTTAATTATTTATAAACCAAATTTCACGTGGCCTGGTTTAATCATTACTTTATTGGGTGTGCCATTGTATTATTTGGCATTACGTAATCAAAAAACGGCATCGTAAATGATGGATTTAAATCAATTAAATCAATTATTTGAAGGGTTTGCTAACACCAAAATTGGTGTAGTAGGTGATATTATGTTGGATACTTATTGGTGGGGTGGCGTAGATCGTATTTCACCAGAAGCACCTGTGCCGATTGTTTCCCTTCAACGTAAGGAAACAAGGGTAGGTGGTGCAGCCAATGTAGCATTGAATTTAAGGGCCTTAGGAGCGCCAACGACTTTGTTTGCTGTTGTTGGTAAGGACACTGAAGGAAGCGACTTAAATGCACTTTTAAAAGCAGAGGGCATCGATACACAATATATTCATTCAAGTGCACATAGGGTGACTACCAATAAAGTGAGGATCATGGGACGTAATCAACAAATGATGCGTTTAGACCATGAAAATACCCACGATATCAATCCGGAGGAGTCTAAAGCTTTATTGGATAATTTTTATACCTACGTGGAAAAAGAGCAACCTGCATTGATCATCTTAGAAGACTACAATAAAGGGGTGTTAACTCCAGCAATCATAGAGACCATCATTGCTTATTGTAATCAAAAAGGTATTCCAACTGCGGTAGATCCAAAACAAAAGAATTTTTTAGCGTATAAAAATTGCACCATATTTAAACCCAACTTAAAAGAAGTGAAAGAGGGTTTAAAATTAGAGGTACCATCAATTGATCTTGCACATATGCAACAAGTCCATCAGGCTTTACATACTGCATTGCATCATAGTATTTCATTAATCACATTATCGGAACATGGGGTTTATTTTGCGCAAGAAGACAAGCAACAATTAACTCCAACGCATATTCGCAACATTGCAGATGTTAGTGGTGCAGGAGACACTGTTATTGCAGTGGCATCGCTGGTATATGCATATTCAAAGGATATGGTATTGGCGTCAGAAATTGCCAATATTGCCGGTGGATTGGTTTGCGAATTGGTTGGTACAGCACCAATTGATAAGACCTTATTGGCAAATGAGGTAAAAAAAATATTAGTTACATCGCACTCCTAAAATAGACCATGAAAAAAACAGCCATTATCGTAGCTGGGGGAACAGGACAAAGAATGGGGACTACTTTGCCTAAACAATTCTTAGCTATAGAAGGTAAATCTATTTTATTGCACACAGTAGATCAATTTGTGGCTGCGTTTTCTGATATAAATTTTATAATTGTTTTACCAGCAGATTATATTCAAGATGGGAAAGCATTAATTACATCAAGTGGAATAAGTCAACCTTTTCAATTTGTTGCTGGAGGCGATACACGTTTTCAATCTGTGAAAAATGGATTGGCTCATGCAGATCCTGAATCAATTGTATTCGTGCATGATGCAGTTCGTTGTTTGTTGACACCTGTCTTGATTCAAAGTTGCTATCAGCAAGCAGTAGAAAAAGGATCTGCTATACCCGCGGTTTCCTCAACAGATACCATTAGAATTACAGAAGGCACTAAACACCATGTGGTGGACAGAGCAAATGTGATGATGATACAAACGCCGCAAACTTTCAATGCAGCTTTGTTAAAGAAAGCCTTTGAACAAGCCTACCAGCCTGCTTTCACCGACGAAGCCAATGTGCTAGAAGCTAGTGGAAAGGAAGTGTATTTAATAGAAGGGGAGTATGAAAATATCAAAATCACAAGGCCTCTAGACTTAGCAATTGCTGAATATATTTTAGCAAAAAGAGCATCAAAAGATTAGTCTGCGGATTGATTCACTACAGAAGCGGACTTACTTATTTTATCCAATATTTGATGTGCTACTTCCATTGCTAAATAACCATCAATTTCATTGACAACAGTAGGATTATCATTTTCAATTGCTTGTATAAAACTGCTTAACTCATTTAAAATTGCATTGCCTTCCTCGACAACAGGATTAGATATTGTGATGGTCTTAGTACCTTGATGCGTTTCGATGTCAAATGAGAATGCATCAGACTCCTCGGGTAATTTTAATCTGATGATCTCTGTATTTTTCTCCAGAAAATCAATACCAATATAGGCATCTTTTTGGAAGAGTCTAATTTTTCGCATTTTTTTCATGCTGATTCTGCTACTGGTTAAATTGGCTACACAACCATTGTTGAATTCAATGCGCACGTTCGCTATATCAGGTGTATCTGTTAAAACGGCAACACCACTTGCTGAAATATTTTTAACATCACTTTTTACAATACTCAAAATGATATCAATATCATGGATCATTAAATCTAAAATTACACTCACTTCAGTTCCTCTTGGATTGAATTGTGCTAAGCGATGCACTTCAATAAATAATGGTTTTAATGTTTCGTTTTTTAATGCTGTAAATGCTGGATTGAATCTTTCAACATGCCCCACTTGTAATTTAACGTTGGCCTCTTTGACCATATGCATAATCTTTCTACCTTCTTCGATGGTGTTGGCCATTGGTTTTTCTACAAATACATGCTTGCCCATTTTAATAGCCATTTCGCAAACTGGGAAATGTAAATGGGTAGGGGTAACTACATCTATGGCATCCACAGCAGCAATCAATTCGGCTTCATCCATAAATCTTTTGATACCATAGGTTTTTTCAACTTCTGCCGCGGCTTCATTGTTTGGGTCAAAAAAGCCAACCAATTCTACGGTTGGTATTTGTTTCCAGTTATTCAAATGAAATTTCCCTAAATGCCCCACACCAAAAACACCTACTTTAATCATATACATTAATTATGTGGTAAAGTTAAGTGGAATAGGGGGTATAAATGATTGACTTTCAAGAGTGTGAAAAACTTTTAACTTGTTTGAATTAAGCATTGTCTTTTGTATCTTGAGAAGGATAAAACAATCCATAAAATGCATCAGAATATACAAAATTTAGTGAATGTTGCAGCTAAGCAAGAGCGTATGGTGGTTGGTTTAATGAGTGGCACTTCCATGGATGGCTTAGATATTGCTTTGTGTTCAATCAAAGGGTCTGGAAGGGACACCCAATTTGAATTAAAAGCATTTACAACTATTGACTATACCAATGATTTTAAAGAAAAGATCTTGAGTATTTTTTCAAAAGAAATGGTTGCCTTGGAAACCCTTTGTCTGTTAAATGCGTGGGTTGGCAAGCAACATGGGAAGATGGTTTTAGATGCATTGGCTTCATGGAAGATTGAGCCAAAATGTGTAGACATGATTGCTAGTCATGGACAAACAATCTACCATGCCCCAAAATCTTTACATCCGAATTCCGAATATGATCCAGCCACTTTACAAATTGGGGATGGGGATCATATTGCAGTGACAACAGGAATTTTAACCTTAAGTGATTTTAGACAAAAACATGTAGCAGCAGGAGGAGAAGGTGCACCCTTAGCTGTTTACGGAGATTATTTATTGTGTAGTCATCCAACCGAGAATAGGTTGTTGTTGAATATGGGTGGGATTGCAAATTTTACTTATTTATCTGCAGGTTGTAGTCTAGACCAAGTCTTTTCAACTGATACAGGCACAGGAAATACTTTAATGGATGCATATACTAGAACTTATTTTGCTCCAAAAGCATATGACAAGGGTGGCGCAATTGCAGCTGCAGGAAAAATCAATACAGCATTATTATCCGAACTAAAAGCACATTCTTTTTTTACCCTTGACTTGCCAAAAACAATTGGGCCAGAATTATTCAATTTAGAATTTTTAGATAAAGCACAAAAAGCAAGTCATACAGTTGACTTGTCTAATGAAGATGTGATGGCAACTTTAAATCGTTTTTCTGCAGAAACGATCGCAGACTGTATTCAATCTAGTATTCCTGCTGGTGTCAAATTCAATATGTATAGCAGTGGTGGGGGAATGCATAATCCTATATTGATGTCACATTTAACCAGTTTATTGCCAAATGCTACATTATATTCATCAGATGTTTTAGGGATCAATCCTGATGCCAAGGAAGCTATCTTATTTGCATTATTAGCCAATGAAGCAGTTGCTGGGACGCCCTTATTTGCAGGAGGTCATGCAACCAAAATTCCAATTACCATGGGCAAGATCAGTTTTCCTATGTAGCATTGGTTATTTAATAAGGTACATTCCCTAATATCAGCTAAATTGTAAAAATCATAGAAAATAAAAAAGCCTTCCCAGAATTGGGAAGGCTTTTTAGTAATGGGGGATTACTTACTTTAACTGAAACGCCTCAATGGATTTTTTGACAGATCCATGTAAGCTTAAAAGTTCAGCAGCTTTTGTTGCATCAATAGAATTTAATTCGTCTACGATCATCTTTACACCACGATCAAATAATTTTTGATTCGTTAATTGCATATTGACCATTTTATTTCCTTTGATACGACCTAGTTTTACCATGACAGCAGTTGAAATCATATTGAGTACCATCTTTTGTGCGGTACCACTTTTCATTCTCGTACTGCCAGTAATAAATTCAGGACCTACCACCACTTCAATAGGGAAGTCGGCATGGGAAGACACTGGACTATTTAAATTACAGCTAATACTACCTGTCGTAATTTGATATTTTCTACATGTTTGAAGCCCTCCTATTACATAAGGTGTGGTTCCACTTGCAGCAATTCCAATTACAATATCTTGATTACTGACTTTAAAATTCAATAAGTCTTTCCAAGCTTGTTCCATATCATCTTCTGCATTTTCTACAGCCTGAAACATCGCTTGGTGTCCTCCAGCTATGATTCCAATCACTAAATCATTTGGCACCCCAAAAGTGGGAGGGCATTCACTGGCATCTACTAAACCAAGTCTGCCACTAGTTCCTGCTCCTATATAGAATAGGCGACCCCCATTCGATAATTTTCCCACTATTGAGTCTACCAAATTTTGAATTGTTGGAATCACTTGTTCAACAGCATAAGCCACTTTTTTGTCTTCTGCATTGATATTTTGTAAAATCTCAGTGGTACTGAAATTTTCAATATGATCATAGTTAGAATCCGATTCTGTAATACGTATAAATGACTTATCCATTCAATTCTTTTATTAATTAAAAACTAGGGTTTGCTGGTGTGTTAGGATTACCATCTTTTTCTCTAAATGGATAAGGGAAAAAGTTTCTCTTTCTTTCAGTAAGTGGTCTTCCAAAACGACGCATATCTTCTAGTTTTAAACCAGACATATACAATTCGATACATCTGTTTTTGTAGATCTCTTCAAGAATTGCTGCAGATGTGCTCGCGGTAGAAGCGGTCAATCCAGCGCCAACTCTAAATAAATCTGCAGTTGCTGTTTTAGTTATGACTTTATTTAACTCTTCCAAAGCACCCGTTAAATTATTTGTTCTTGCCATTGCTTCAGCTTTGATTAGCATGATTTCGCCTGGTAAGTAAATAGGTACCGCAGAAATATTTGTACTGTAGAATCCATTGATTCTAAATCTTGGAAGTGCTGCGGTGTTGATAGTTGTGTAAAAGGCAATACGACCATCACTTAAAGAAGGAGCTAATGTAGCAGGAAGACCTAATGTAGAGTCAATCGCCTGATATACGTTATTTGTAGCTGTAACTGATGTAAAAATAGGATTAGGACTTATTGCATCGTAATTGAAAGTCGATCTTTTTGTTAAGTCAACTAAATTAGCTGCAGCTAGTGCATCTGCATTTTTACCTAAGAAAAGTAAATACCTGGCTTTTAATGCATACAGTGTATTCAGATAATCAATTCCAGCTGCTGCTTCAAAAGTGTAACTACTACTAATTGGGTTTAATCTTATTACTCCAAGCGCTTTATCTATAGCATTGATAGATTTTTCAAAACCAACCATTCTATCAGAGAATGTTACATTTTTACCAATTGTATCTGGTACTTTCTCCCATAACATGGATAAGTTTCCTAATGCAAGCGCTTTTAAAATTGAAGCGTGCGCAATCAAACCGCTTGCGTATGCTTTGTCATTCAAAGATTCTGCAGCAGTGATTACCGAGTTGGCATCAAAGATTACTTTATTGGAATTGGTCCAAATATTTGCCAAAACAGTATTTGTTGCATCTACAGAGGCACCACCAAGACTAAATTGATTTTCAGCTAAATTTCCAGAGTTTCTTAAAACTACTTCGTTCGTTGTAAATGCGTTTGCAGTAACTATACCATACAAAACGCTTGCGCCACCAAAAGAATAAAGTCTTTGGTTACCGTTATTGATGCCTACTAATCCTCTTGCCGAACTGTAAGCTTGTTTGCTTGTAGGTGCATTTGGATTTACAAAGTCTTTCTTACAGCTTGTTAAGGATACCATCCCAAGCAGGAAAGCAATTTGATATTTATATAGTATCTTTTTCATTTTTCTGTATTTTTTTATAGGTTAAAAATCAGCTTTGATACCAAAACTGAATGTACGTGGGATCGGAGTAGCTCCAAAGTCAATACCTCTTAATAAAGTACTTTGACCAGCTGAGTTTACTTCTGGATCATATCCTTTGTAGTTGTCCAATGAAATAAGATTTCTTCCACTAAAGTTGAGGCTTAAGTTATTGATAAATTTAAATTTACCAATATTATAGCTCAATGATACTTCACGTAATTTAATGAAAGAGCCATCATCAACTCTCCATTCTTCAATTTGGTAAACTCCATTGATATAACCTCTAGGTATAATACCTCTTTGTTCTTGTTCAGCTACTGTTCCGTTACCAACACCCTGTCTTGTTCTAAAGTCAGCATTAAAAACATCTACTCCTTTAACTGCATCTATTTGCGCTCTGAAATTCCACTTTTTATATGTTAATTCATTCACCACGCTAGCTGTATAATCTGGATTAGGGTTTCCAATTACTTTTCTTGTTACGCCAGTTGCTGCTAATGGGATACCAGCTGCGTTAGTAGTGATTTTTCCATCAGTACCTCTAGCAAAATAAGTACCATAGAATACACCAATAGGTTGTCCTTCAACTATAGCCACTGGAGCACCAGCATTTGTATTAAACAAAGTTAATGCTTGTCCAATCTTTACAGCTTTATTCTCATTGCGGTTATAGATCGTGGTCATTTCCCATTTCAAATCTTTTGTTTGAACTGGTACAAGGGTTAACATGATCTCGTATCCTTTATTTTCTAAAGAACCAAAATTGTCTAATAAACTACCATAACCATTTGTAGGTGCTAATTGTCTATTGATCAACAAGTCGGTTACTTTTTTATTATACATATTCACTGTTAATCCAACACGGTTATTGAACATACTTAAGTCCAAACCATATTCTATTTCAGCTTGACGCTCTGGTTTTACATTTTCATTAGCCAAAGTTGAACTAGAACTTAATGCACTTCTTCCTAAGAATGAATTTGAGCTATATGAATTGAATCTTGAATAAGCACCAATACCAGTTAAGTTCCCACTCTCACCATAAGCAACACGTACTTTAAATAAATCAAAGGCTTTAGAAAGGCCTAATTGATTCCAAAATTCAGTACTTGAAATAATATAGCTAGCACTTGCCTTTGCGTAGGTTTGATTGCGTTGGTTTGCACCGAAAACGCTAGATCCATCACGACGCAGAGCACCTGTTAAGAACAACTGGTTCTTGAATTTAAAATTTTGTTGAACAAATAAACCAGAAACTGAAAGCTCACTACGATCATCTACACCTGGAATTGGAGTAGAAGCACCATTCACAGTTTGAATGAAAGGCGCAAGTCCCCTTCCTTGAATCATTGAATAATTATTTCTCTCGTATTGTTGAGAATATCCTACTTGTGTTGTAGAATTGATATTGTCACTTATGTCGTAATTGTAGTTCGCGCTCAAGTCATGGTTGATTTGGAAGAAATGATTTGATGCATTACTTGCATAACCATTTTGAGTTGGATCTAATGATATACCGCCACCAAAAAATGCTGGGTTAGCATTATAAGTATATGGAGGAATGTAAGTAGTACCATTTTGAGCATAATTGTCAATACCCATTGTATAGCCAATAGTTAAACCTTTCATTGGATTTAACTTTAATCCAAAATTGGCTAAAACTCTATTTGTAGTTTGTCTTTGTTTAATATCTTCCATTACAGATACAGGGTTAATTCTACCCCTTTCTCCAACTGCTTTGATATTGCCATCAACATCTCTAGTCCAAATGTCATGGAAATTACCAATAATAGTAACTGCATTTGTAGGAGAGAAAAAGGATTGTCCATCTGGTTTTTCATTTGCACTAGAATTAGTGTAATTCAATCCCATATTCATGCTAATCCATTTATTAATTACTTGGTCAATATTGGATCTAAAGCTGAATCTTTGAAAATCTGTATTATTGATAATACCTTGGTTGTTATAAAAAGACCCACCAAAATAGTACTTAGTTTTATCGTTACCACCACTTACAGACAATGTGTTGTCAGTTCCTGATGCGTCACGAAAAATATAATCTTGATAATCATAACGTTTAACGTTTGTTGTGTTTGTTGGCAAGACACCGCCTACCAATGAGATCACATCTTGAGTTAAAGCAGTTGGACCATCAGTAGGGCCACCGAATTTAGTAGGTGATTGGTTTACATCTAGTTTTCTTCTTAAAGAACTACTTATATAAGTACTAGAAAAACTAACTTTTGCAGCACCAGATTTACCTCTTTTTGTAAAAATTTGAATCACACCTGCATTCGCTCTACTACCATAAGTAGCAGCAGCTGCAGCACCATTTAAAACCTCGATTCTTTCGATATCAGCAGGATTGATATCTACCATTCTGTTCTGACCAATGCTTCCTACGAAATTACCTCCATCATAGTTTGCTGATGTATTGGTAACTCTATTGGTTGCATTGTTGACAATTACACCATCAACAATGTACAAAGGTTCTGAAGAGGAAAGCACAGAGCTGATACCTCTTAAACGAACTGACATACCACCAGCTGGATCACCACTGTTTTGGATAATCTGCGCACCAGCAGTTTTACCCTGTAATGCAGCAAGTACATTACCAGCAGCTCCTTTACCTAGGTCTTCTGCTGAAACACTGCTTACATAACTTCCTAATTGACGTTTAGTCGTTCCTGCTGAAGTACCAGTAACAACTACTTCATCTAATTTTGAAAATTGTTCTGTCATGACAATGTTCAATCCAGTAGCCATTTTGCTTGGGTCCACATTTAATTCCTGTGTTTTAAATCCAACACCACTAGCTACTAAAGTAACAGTGTTATTGTTGTTTAACTTTAAAGAAAATCCACCCAAATTATCAGAAACAGCTCCATTACGAGTGCCTTTGATAAAGATAGAAATACCTTCAATGCCGCTGTTGTCTTTTTGATTCGTCACTTTACCACTAACAATAGTTTGTGCAATCGTGTCGATACAAAAACCAGACAGCAAAACCAAAATCATCATAAGCTTTCCTAAATAAAGCTTTTCTGTTTTTTTGAATCTCATAACTGATTTTTTAATATTAATAAATGGTTAATCCCTTGTGTTTAAATGGCAACAGGGTTGGATCATCAGGATCCAATTCTGTAACTAAAATATCAATCTCGTCGAGGTTGGCTACTTTAATTTTTTGCTGAGAATTTAATTTCTCAGAAATGCCGATGCAAATTGTTTTTTTGGAAGCTTTA
>JACCDJ010040719.1_pt1 | contig 11059 bp, 15 predicted proteins | sample 7444481 | NCBI WGS metagenome assembly JACCDJ01 (sample SAMN15323435, study PRJNA562643) | freshwater metagenome | isolation source: river surface water | place: USA:Blue River Watershed | collected 2017-08-15 | reverse complement strand
GAACACCAGATGGTGAAGTACGTGGGCGATGAGGCCTCCCGCACACAGGTCGCAGACAAGTTGCGCTCCATGGGTTACCCGGAGCGAGGAACTTTGCACGGGTTGAGTGCTGGGGTGGCAGGCGCTAAATCATTCGTGAGTTGCGCTGTCGGTCGCATGTCTTGATACGTATAGGAGATTGAAATGAAAAAATTGATTGCTGCCGTATTGGCGGTGGTGTTGACTGGATTTCAAATGTTGACCGTGGCGCAGACCGCACAAGCAGCACCGGAGGTTGATATGAAAGCGCTGCATGACGAGATGCAAAACAAGATGGCAGCTGCAAAGACGGATGCTGAGCGGCAACAAATCATGGCAGAGCAGCACAAGAAAATGCAGGCTACGTACGGTCAAACGCACGGCCAAACGCATGGTCAGTTGCATGCACAGATGGGACACCCTGGTCACGCTGGAATGATGGGCATGCCAAGGGGGGATACTGAGATGCGAAAACGTATGCAATCCATGCGTGAGCAGATGGTTCATTGAAGATCATCTTCTTGGTCGGTTTTTGAACTGATCGATGCATACTACCGGTATGCGTCGCCGCCGCTGACGCATGCCAGCATGATGGCGTGGGTTAGTCAAAAACCGCTGTTGCTTTTCTACCTTTCAAGGACAAGGCTGGTCATGCATGCTTCAGATCACTGGGATAACGTTTACCGAAACAAGAGCTTTGATTCCGTCAGTTGGTACGCCCCGCATCTGGATGAGTCAGTTCAGATGATCGAGCAATTGTGTCCGAGCAAAACGGCGTCAATCGTTGACATCGGTGGAGGCGAATCTACGCTTGTGGATGATCTGTTGCATAAGCAGTACCAGGATGTCTCGGTGCTCGACATCTCAGCCGCGGCCATTGACTTTACACGCAAGCGTCTTGGATTTCGGGCACGGCAGGTTGGCTGGCACGTTGGGGACGTGACGCGGTATGACTTTGGAGCCCAAAATTTGATCTGTGGCATGACCGCGCCGTCTTTCACTTCTTGACCGATCCGGTGGCTCGGCAGACCTATGTCGAATTGGTCCGTCGTTCAGTCAAGCCTGGGGGGCATGTGCTCATGGCCACCTTCGGTCCCGATGGCCCATTGAAGTGCAGTGGTCTGGATGTTGTCCGCTATGACGAGCAGAGCCTCCACGATGAATTCGGGGTCGGCTTTCGGTTGCTGGGTAATGAAATAGTAAAACATCACACGCCAATGGGTACAGAACAGCAATTCCTTTACTGCTGGTGTCGATTCGGCTATTAATTGACAGACGCCCTGGTTTGGCGATGCAGTTACAACAGAGGTGTTTCTATGTCATCAAAAATCTTCGAGTTTGGTCAAATTCGGCCTGAATACGCTGTACCTGTGCTCAATGAGCGGGCGGTCCGCGCCGCTGCGGGGATCCTGTTCTTCCTGGCCGTGATGAGTTTCATGAACGCCTGGCTCACAGGAAACTTTCAGCCGACCCGAGTGTTCGTGGTCTGCTTTTTGATCGAGTTCACGATCCGTATCTTCATTAATCCACGTTTTGCCCCAGTCATGATTCTGGGCGAGTGGATGGTGCGCAAGCAATTACCCGAGTGGACGGGCGCGCCACAAAAGCGATTTGCTTGGAGCATTGGCTTCGTCTTGGCGGCGACGATGCTGTATCTGGTGGTGCTGAACAATGTCATAGGCCCCATCAACCTGATTGTGTGCGCGTTGTGCCTGCTCTTGCTGTTCTTCGAGACGGCGTTTGGAATTTGTGTCGGTTGCCAGATTTACAACATGTTTAACAAGGAGAAAGCGCAGCTTTGCCCCGGTGGTGTTTGTGAAATCCCGCCTGATCAAATCCCAGGAGTGTCCTCGGCTCAGGCGCTGATCCTGTTGGTTTTTGTGGCAGTGATATTCGGAGTTGCGCAATGGGCTTACAGCACGGCCCCAAAACGAGCTACTGAGTTGGCCGCCCCTGTGGCAGTGCAACCAACAGCACCCATTGATCCCGCAGAAGTCGAGCGTTGCAAGGTTCCTGACTTTGCCAAGGCATTAGGGCACGAAGAGAAGTGGAAACTTCACAACAACTGCAAATGAACGTATTTTTGCTGAACACTCTCACAGTGAAGAATAGTAACTCGCCTGTGAATTGCGTCGAAGGTTCGCTCTCACACCGACAAAATTGAATAACTCATTGACGATTTGATTTTGAAGTGATGTAAGGGAATCAAACCATGAAACCAAAGAGCATAATCATTGCTGCTTTCGGATTGATCAGCGCTGCTGTGGCGTTTGCTGCCGATCCCGTGACGGATGCAATCAATACAGCATACACGCCTTACCGCGCTGCTCTTTTTCACACAAACAGCAATGCCATAGCTGAAGCTGAAGGTGCAATTTCCGAAGCATCCATTGCTTGGAATAACTTGATTTCAAAATATAAGAAATCCCCGCCCCCGCCGTATGACCGTGATGCCCGCTTCTCTCAAACGTTAGCCGAGGTTGCTTCAATTTACCAAACGGCATCCACTGAAATCCGCGAAAGAAAGTTGGTATCAGCACATGAGACCTTGGAGAAGGCTCGTGACTTGATATCTGAGATTCGACGACGTAACAACGTGGTCGTTTACAGCGATCATATGAATGCCTATCATGCAGAATTGGAGGATCTGCTTAAAGTAGGGCCTCAGTTGATGGGGCAATCTCAGGCATTTTTGTTGCTCATGGAGAAGTTGGGCACCTTGGAGTTTTTGGCTAGACGCTTACGCTCTGAGGCTCCTGCCGATGTCACGTCTGACCCATCATTTTCGCCGACCCTCAAGCAAGTTGAGCAATCGCTGTTGATGCTTCGTGATGCGATTCTTGCCCAGGATGCGGCCAGCGTTCTGGTCATGATTAACAAGATCAAAAGGCCGTACAGCCAGCTTTTCTTAAAGTTCGGTTGAGTCGTATGTCCAAGTCATGGCTTTAACTGGTCCACAATCCCCACTAACTATCGAGCGGCACTGGCATGGCTTGATGTTTTTGGATGTGTGATTTGCTGGCGATGACACTAGTAATTGAGCCCTGTTGTTTTGCCCCAAAAAACACGGTACGCAAAAACTGTGTATCCAATGATGACCGGCAAAACCACCAAGACGCCATAAAAGATGACAAGCAAGGCCTCGGGCGAACTGGCGGATTGCCAAATATCCAGTTTGTCAACGACCAGCCAGGGAAATAAGCTGTAGGCCAACCCATAAAAGGACAATAAAAATATACCAACCGTACTTGCAAATGGAACTGCGGCTCCATATTCGTTTCCTTGTGCCAGGCGAGTTGGCAGTCGATTCAAACTCCGCCATATGACATAGAACAAGGCGGTGGTCATAGCCGGAATTGGAAACAGCATCAGCATGTTAGGAAAGCTGAACCATTTGTCAAAAATACGCTGACTGACCCACGGCGTGGCCACTGAAATAGCGACAACCCCGGCGGCCGTCAGCCACAAGCTACCTCGTGCCCAAACTACTGCCTTGAGTTGCAATTCATCCGTGGTTTTCATGATCAACCAGGTCGCACCCAACAAACGATATGCAAAAACAAGACAGAAGCCGATCAGGGCACTGAACAAATAACCTGGTACATCTTGATTGAATCCTGTAATGAGCTGCCCCAACATAAAGCCTTGTGACCATGAGGCGAGTATGGAGCCGATATAAAAAATTTTGTTCCATAGCGGGCGATGCTGCACCTTGGCCTTGGCCCTAAAGTCGAAAGCCACGCCTCGCAGGGACAACGCTACCAGCATCAGTGCCACGGGAAGGTAAACAGCCCCCAAAATGACGCCATGGGCTTGTGGAAATCCCACCAGCAATACGCCAACACCCAGAACCAACCAGGTCTCATTGGCATCCCAAAAAGGACCGATGCTTGCAATCATCATGTCTTTCTGAGCAAGTGTGTCTGCGTTTTCAAGCAAAGCACCTACACCCAAGTCGTAGCCGTCCAAAATTACGTAGGCGAGCATGGCTAAGGCCATAACCAAGGCAAAGACAATGGGTAACCATCCCGCTTGAGTGCTGATATCAACTCCGAAATTAAGCATGGCTGATCTCCTTGCTAGTGATAGTTGATTCAGCGTCGCCGGTGGCTGCCTTCTTGGCCATGTAAAAAACGACCGACACATAAGCTGATAGCAAGGCCGCATACAGTGTGAGGTACATGGCCAAGGACATTGCAATGTTTTTGGCAGGCACTTGAGAAGCCGCTTGCGCTGTCGTGAGTACCCCGTGTACAAGCCAAGGCTGTCGTCCAATTTCAGTGACGTACCACCCCGAAACAATTGCTACCCAACCTGCAAAGGTCATTGCTGCTAACACGCGAGCGTTTTGCCGGGACAAGGTTTTTTGGACTATCAGTTTGTAGCAGGTGAACCAATTGACCACCAAAATGAGCAGGCCAACACCAACCATGACTCGAAACGCCCAAAATACAGGCCCTACCGGTGGATGTTGGTCGCCAAAATCCTTGATGCCCTTGACTTCACCATTCCAGTCATGCGTCAAATAAAAAGATGCCAACTTAGGAATAGATATTTCATAGCGGTTGGTCTGCGTTTCCTTGTTCGGTATTGCAAACAGAACTGCCGCCACACCTTGTTGAGTTTCCCAGATGCCTTCCATGGCAGCCAGTTTGGCAGGTTGATACTTCAATGTGTTCAACCCATGCATGTCGCCCACCACGATCTGCACGGGAATAAGCGCTGCGGCAACGATAACTGCTGCACGCAGGGCCGCCATCACGTCGCTTGCACGGTCGTTATGAAGCCAGCGATAAGCACTGATTCCCGCAATTAAGCAGGATGCCGTTAGCCCCGATGCCAGCAACATATGGGTCATACGGTAGGGAAATGAGGGGTTGAAAATCACCTCGAACCAGCTAGTCACATGCGCCTGTCCGTTGATCATCTCAAAACCAGCAGGTGTGTGCATCCAAGAGTTAAGAGCCAAGATCCAAAATGCAGAAGCGGTTGTTCCCAAGGCCACAAGCCAGGTTGCCAAGGTGTGTACCCCTTCACTCACTCGACCTCGCCCAAACAACATGATCCCTAAAAAAGTAGCTTCTAAAAAGAATGCCGTCAGCACTTCATACGCTAGTAATGGGCCAGCAACATTACCCACCGCGTTCATAAAACCCGGCCAATTGGTGCCGAACTGGAAACTCATGGTAATGCCGCTGACAACACCAAGCGCAAAGGTCAAGGCAAAAATCTTGACCCAAAACTGGTAGGCATCCATCCAGTGCTGTTCGCCAGTGGCTACAAAACGGGTCTTGAAAAAAAGCAAGAACCATCCCATTGCGATGCTGATTGTCGGGAAAAGAATATGAAAAGTAACATTCGCTGCGAATTGCAAGCGGGCAAGGATAAGCGGATCTAGTGTGTCCATGATGTTCCTGTTCGAGAGCCTGATCAGCGCTTGATCAATGCAGCGCTGACCCAGCGCATCAAATCGGGTGTTGACATGGCACCAGGCTGCCTCGTCAATTCACGACCGCCAACAAAAACTGCTAGTGTCGGAATGCTCCTAATGTTGTAGCTTGCGGCCAACTCTGGCTCGTCTTCAGTGTTGATCTTGATGAATCTGGCCCGTCCGCGCATGTTTTCCGCGACTTTTTCGAAGGCGGGTGCCATCATGCGACAGGGCCCACACCAAGGTGCCCAAAAGTCAACGACCAAAGGCAAGTCGCTCTTGCTCAGTTGCGCGCGGAAGGCGACTTCACTTAGGCTATTTGAATGATTGTCCAGCAGCAGGCCATGGCATTTTCCACAACTCAACTCTGCATCCAATTTGTCAGACGGCACACGGTTGGTCGCGTTGCAATGGGGGCAAACCAAATGGATGGAGCTCATGGTTTTCTCGCAACAAAACCTATCAATGCCGACATGCCGCTGTGGCCTGCTCCTTCATTGATAGTGGATTCGTAAGACTCACACACCAGCAAGTCGTAATCGGCGAATGCTTGACGCAACATGTCTTCGTCGTAGAGGTTTTCTAACTTGCCGGGGCCACCTGTGTTGTAGTTGATCTGATTTCTTCCATAACCTTGAATCACCACAGTACCGCCTGGTTTCAAGGATTGCTTTATCTTCTCGAACAGTTCGGGGCGCTCAGCGGGCGAGGCAAACTGGAAAAAAATCCCTGCCACCATGTCGTAGTGTGAAGTTTTCCACTCATAGGATTGCCAATCAGTGCAACTGAAATTCACATGTACTTGTCGCTTCTTTGCCAAGATCTTTGCTTTTTCTACTGCTGGGGCAGAAAAGTCAAACGCATCCACAGTGAAGCCTTGCTGAGCCAGCCAAACGCTATTGCGACCTTCGCCATCGGCCAATGCCAAGGCGACGCCAGTGCCCAACAAAGGGGCTTGCGCTACCAAAAATGCATTCGGCTCTTCGCCAAATACATATTCTGTTGTAGAAAAACGTTTATTCCACACCTCTTGAGGGGAAGTAAATCCAGTCATATCAGAGCGCGTTGAGTGGGATCTTGGCGTAAGCGATGCCGTTGGCTTCCTTGGGTGGCATTTCGCCGGCTCGGATGTTGATTTGTACCGCCGGCAGGATCAACACGGGCATCTCTAGCGTCTCGTCGCGTTTGGTTCGCATGTCGACGAATTGCGCCTCGCTGACACCATCATGCACATGGATGTTCTGGGCGCGCTGCTCGGCCACCGTGGTTTCGAAGGCGATGGGACGATCGCTGGGCGGATAGTCGTGGCACATGAACAAGCGCGTCTGTGGCGGCAGACTCAAGAGCTTGCGGGTGGAGGCGTAGAGGTTCTTGGCGTCGCCACCGGGAAAGTCGCAGCGCGCCGTGCCCACGTCGGGCATGAACAGGGTGTCACCCACGAAGACGGCATCGCCCACCTGGTAGGCCACGCAAGCGGGCGTGTGGCCGGGCACCGCCAAGACCTTGGCGGTCAGTGCGCCAATCTGGAATGTTTCTTCATCCTTGAGCAGCACATCGAACTGCGATCCATCCGACTTGAACTCGGGTTCCAGGTTGAACAGGCCCTTGAAGACTTTTTGTACGCGGGTGATTTGGTCCCCAATGGCGATCTGACCGCCCAGGTGTTTTTTGAGGTAAGGCGCAGCGCTCAAGTGGTCAGCATGGGCATGGGTTTCCAGAATCCACTCGACGGTCAGTTGATGGCGCTTGACGAACTCAATCACCTTGTCGGCCGAGGTGGTTCGGGTGCGGCCAGACTTCGGGTCGTAGTCCAGCACGGAGTCGATGATGGCGCAGGCAGAGCCGGGGCCGTTGTGCACCACGTAGGTCACGGTCCAGGTGGCTTTGTCAAACAAGCCTTCAACCTGGGGCTTGACGGGGGTGGGGGCTGCGGTGTTCATGAGCACTCCTTTGATTAATTTTTCAATAGTCTATTGACTAATATATTGTTAGTCAATAGACTATCTGCCATGCAAGCGTCAAGAGGAGTGCGACATGAGTGATGTGACATTCGAACTGCATGACATGCGCCTGGCCGCCAGCCGGGCCTGCAATTTGATGAAAGTGTTGTCCAACCCGGACCGTCTGATGATCCTGTGCCAGTTGTCACAGGGGGAGAAGCGGGTGGGTGAATTGGAGCAATTGTTGGGCATCGGTCAGCCCACCTTGTCGCAACAGCTCACCGTGCTCAGAGAGGAGCAACTGGTGAGCACCCGGCGTGAAGGCAAGGGCATCTTCTACAGCGTCAACAGCCCTGAGGCATTGGCTGTCATCCAGACCTTGTACCAACACTTTTGCAGCGATGGCGGTCAACCGCAGAGCTGAATTCATTTCAACCAGAGGAACTGTTGATGACGATCGATTGGAACCATTTCACGCCATGGGCCTCGCTGGTCGGTGGCATCTTGCTGGGGCTGGCCTCGGCGCTGTTTATTTTGGTCAACGGCCGCATCCTCGGCATCAGCGGCATTCTGGGTGGATTGCTGACACTCAAGCGTTCAGACGCTGGCTGGCGTGTGGCGTTCATGCTGGGCATGCTGGCTGCCCCGGCCACGTTGGGGTGGGTGCTGCCGCCCGATCTGCTGAGTGCTCCGCGTATTGAGGCCGGTTACGTGCTGGTGGTGATCGCGGGGTTGCTGGTGGGCTTTGGTACGCGCCTGGGTTCGGGCTGCACCAGTGGTCACGGTGTGTGTGGGTTGTCGCGACTGTCGCCCCGTTCCTTGGTGGCCACCGGCAGCTTCATGGCGGCAGGCTTTGCCATGGTCTACGTGATGCGTCACCTGTTTTGAAAGGCATGGTCATGACCCGTACCACCACACATCGTTTGAGTGAGTTTATTGTGGGCCTGCTGTTTGGCTGGGGCTTGCTGATTTCCGGCATGACCGATCCCGGCAAGGTGATCGGTTTTCTTGACCTGACGGGGTTATGGGACCCGTCCCTGGCCTTGGTCATGGGCGGCGCCATCGCCGTGGGGTTTTTTGCCTTTGGCTCTGCCAAAAAACGAACCAGCAACTTCCTTGGCGGCGCCTTGCACTTGCCGACTTCGCGCGATATCGACAAGCGGTTGATCCTGGGGGCCTTGCTGTTTGGTGCCGGTTGGGGGCTGGCTGGGTTTTGTCCAGGCCCTGGCATTGTGAGCATGGCGGCCGGTCAGCCCAAGGCTGCGGTGTTTGTGGTGGCGATGCTGGCGGGCATGCTGGTGTTCGAGTGGCTGGATCGTTCAGACCGGCGCGCGTAGCCGGTCAGTGGGCGTCGTGAAAACATGTTGGTGGTACCAGCCACCAGTTGAGACGCATAGAGACGCATTGAGTCCCGCTCTACCGCGATCCACCCCCGGACCCCAGCAACTTCACCGCCAGCTCCACTGCCTCAGCGGCATCCAGCGAAATCCCGTCAGCGCCAAGACTTCTCGCCTCCACCGCTTGCGTGATGAAAGCGGGGCCTCCCAACAGCACGCGCATGTCCGGGTTGCGGGAGTGTTGACGCAAGGTTTGAATGAGGGCGGGCAGCTCCTGCAATTGCTCCACCACCCCCACGGACAGACCCAACACCTCAAACCATTCATTCGAGATGGCTTGGGCCAGTTCGTGGGCCGTGGTGGAAATCTCCACCACGACTTGCCAACGCTCTTTCCTGAAGAACTCCGACACGATGGTCAAACCCAGCAAGTGCTGTGAACCCGGGGCTGAGGCCAGCATGATGCGACGGCGCACGCCCGCCTCTTGGGGGCCTTCCCGAAAGGCGTAGCCCAATTCGTGCGACAACTGGTGCAGTCGCAACAAGCCCAGCGTGACCTGGCTGAAATCCAGTTGATCTTGCTCCCACTGCACCCCCAGATAACGGGCGGCTGGGGCAATGACTTGCAAGAACAGTTGTTCGGTGGTGAAGCCCTGATCACGAAATTCCAGAAGCAGGGCATGGCTGATGCTGGCTTCAGCGTGCAGGCACGACAGCGCAAAGTCCTCGATGTCAGCCGCGTCGGGCATGGGCAACGCGCCGTTGTCGGCATCAAGGGGTGGCCTGATCAGGGTGTTGGCACGCAGCAGGCGCGGAATGATTTGCTGCTCGATAACCGACAGCAGGGAGTGCTTGCAAGCGTTGTCAGGATGGCCCGTTGTACCGGCAGGTTGTCCTCCGGATGGTGCATCAGGCTGATCCATCGTGGGCTTCATAAGCGGGAGAATGCCCAACGCGACATGGGGGCAGGCAGATGTCCAGGGTGAGAAAACGCTTGTGACACGACTGACTCCAAAGTTTTTCCCCGCACTGACAGGAGAGGGGAGAGTCATGCTATCAGACGACTCTGGAACTTGCTATCGCCATTATTCCCATCGTCAGGGGACGGCCCGTTGACCCGAGAACGGGGTGCGAATGTCCTCTTGTCTTGACACTTTTTTCGGGGCATAGTCTAAATCGATGTAAAGTGTCATCTTTAATTGACGCTGCGACTGCACTTCTCCTTCTGAACTCACTGGGCTGATCGTTTATGGCACTCACTTTCCCTTTTGCTGCAATCGTTGGACAAGAGGACATGGTTCTGGCGATCCAGATCGTGGCGGTGGATCCCACCGTGGGCGGTGTCCTGGTGCTGGGCGACCGGGGAACGGGCAAGTCCACGGCGGTTCGAGGTCTGGCCGATTTGCTGCCGCCGCTCAAAGTGGTGGCGGGGTGCCCGTACGGATGTGATCCTGGCGTCCTGGCGGGCGCTTGCTCGCATTGTCAGCAGGGCGGTAGCGGCAAGCCCAAGGTGGAGATTCGCCCGGTGCCAGTGGTCGACATGCCCTTGGGCGCCACCGAGGACCGGGTGGTAGGCGCGCTGGATCTGGAAAAAGCCCTGTCCCAGGGCGTGAAGTCGTTTGCCCCCGGCTTGTTGGCCCAGGCCAATCGAGGGTTCCTGTACATCGATGAGGTCAACCTGCTTGAAGATCACCTGGTGGACTTGCTGATCGACGTGGCAGCCTCTGGCGAAAACCTGGTGGAGCGCGAAGGACTGAGCGTGCGTCATCCCGCGCGCTTTGTGCTGGTGGGCAGCGGCAATCCCGAAGAGGGTGAACTGCGGCCGCAACTGCTGGATCGCTTTGGTTTATCGGTGGAAGTGCGCACGCCGCAGGCCCTGGATCAGCGCGTGGAGGTGGTGCGCAGGCGCGACGCCTTTGAGCGCGACCCACAGGCCTTTCGCAGCCACTGGTCTGGTGCCAACCAGAAGTTGCGCAACAAAATTGTGGCGGCGCGCAAACGTCTGCCAGAACTCGAGTTGGGGGACGATATCCTGCACCAGTGCGCGGACCTGTGCCAGCGCCTGGGCACCGATGGCTTGCGCGCCGAACTGACGCTCATGCGCAGCCTGCGTGCCATGGCTGCCCTCAACGCCCGCAAGCAGGTCGTCACAGACGACCTCTGGCGGGTGGCGCCCCTGGTGTTGCGCCACCGGTTGCGGCGCAACCCGCTGGATGACACCGGCTCGGACGCACGTGTGCAACGGGCCTTGCAGGAAGTCGTGCCGAGGTGAGCCTGTCCGAACTCTCAGTGTCCCAAGCCGGCTCTGAACTGGGCTGGGCACTGGCAGCGCTG
>JACCDJ011176852.1_pt1 | contig 11062 bp, 12 predicted proteins | sample 7444481 | NCBI WGS metagenome assembly JACCDJ01 (sample SAMN15323435, study PRJNA562643) | freshwater metagenome | isolation source: river surface water | place: USA:Blue River Watershed | collected 2017-08-15 | reverse complement strand
CTTGTCATTGCGGTGCTTGCTAGAGCTTTTAAATATGAGCCTGGTGTTGCCGTTAGGGCGGGTGTAACTTTAGCGCAAGCTGGTGAATTTTCTTTTGTATTGCTTTCTCTTGGTACTGAGCATCACATTATTAGTGGCTCAGTATTGCAAATCGTCCTTGGTGCTTCACTCATTACGATGGTGATAGCACCTTTTATTATTCAGCATAATTTAAAAATAGCAGAGTTCTTCGCTCGAAGTTATACACGCAATCGTAAACATCAGATTGAAGATATTGCAAATGCTGGTGATCAGTTAAAAGACCACGTGATTATTTGTGGTTTTGGTCGAAGTGGTCAGTACTTAAGTCGTTTCTTAAAAGAAGAAAAGATTCCTTTCATTGCGCTTGATATTGATCCTGCCCGTGTACAAGAAGCGGCAAGCGCAGGAGAGCAAGTGATGTATGGTGATGCGGGTAAACGTATCGTTTTAAATGCGGCTGGTGGTGCTCGGGCTAAAGCCCTCATTATTAGTTACGATGATCCTCCTTCAGCAATTAAGATTCTGCACTTAGTGAATGATTACTTTCCAGGATTGCCAGTCGTGGTAAGGACTGTTGATGATAGCAATATGGAAAGATTCCGTGATGCAGGTGCCTCTGAGGTTGTGCCTGAAGTATTGGAAGGTAGTTTAATGCTAGCTTCTCATGCACTTGTTTTACTTGGCGTGCCATTGAATCGTGTTGTTAAGCGTATTCGTGTGTTTCGTGAAGAGCGCTACAAAATGTTTAAAGGCTTCTTTCATGGTATTTCAGATGGTGATGAGGCTGTTGAGCGTGCAATGCCAAGACTGCATTCCGTTCCTGTTAATGCCCTAGCGCATTGCATAGGGACTGCCATTAAGGATATTTATTTTGGAGAGTGTAAGGCTGAAATTACGGCTGTTCGAAGAAATGCTCATCCAGTTGAAGTTAGCCCAGATTTTGTTTTTGAAGAGGGCGATGTTGTTGTGCTTTTAGCTAAGCCACATGACCTAGTCTTGGCCGAGAAGATTTTACTCACAGGCAAGGGGGTATGAGTAAACATGTCGTCATCGTAGGCGGCGGCATTGTTGGATGCATGACTGCAATGGAGTTGGTGGGTCGTGGCCATCGTGTAACCATTGTTGAACGCAATCAAATTGCCAGTCAAACTTCAGGTGAGTCATCTTGGGCGGGTGGTGGCATCGTCTTTCCATTATTGCCTTGGATGTATTCTGAGCCCGTTAATGCCCTGACACAGTTTGGCGCGAAAAAATATCGTGAAATTTGTGAAAGGCTTTCACATGAAACAAATCTACCCACTGGTTTCCATCAATCAGGTTTTTTAATTCTCCCTAATTTTGATTCTCAACTTGCTTTGAGTTGGTGTGAGCAATATCAAGTCGAAGTTGAGTCGGTTAAGGCAAGTCAATTTGATGGCATTTCAAGTCAAGATGAAAATGCTTTGTGGCTTCCTAAAGTTTGTCAGATAAGACCGCCTTATTTGATGCAAGCACTAAGACGCTGGTTAGAGCAAAATCATGTGACTTTGTTAGAACATACGGAGTTAAGTCCTTTACAAGCATTAACCGAGTTAAAGGATTGGAAAACCTTAGATGGTAGAACAATTAGTGCAGATCAATTTGTTGTTACTTCTGGCGCTTGGAGTTTCCAACTATTAAAAGACGTTGCTAGTCATCTCAGTATTAAGCCGATGCGAGGTCAAATTCTGTTGTATCAGCCAAACAGAAATCTAAATCAAATTGTCTATAAAGACGGCTTTTATATGATTCCCCGACCTGATGGTTATTTGTTAGCTGGGAGTACGCTGGAAGATGTTGGTTTTGATAGTTCAACAACGGAAGATGTACGTCTTGAATTGGCTGCTAAGGCTGAAGCTATTGTGCCAACACTTAAAGGCATGCCAATCATTAAACATTGGAGCGGTCTGCGCCCTGGCACACCAGAAAATCTACCTACCATTTCAGCACATCCAACAATTAAAAATTTATATCTGAACACAGGACATTTTAGATATGGATTAACGATGGCACCAGCAAGTGCAAAGTTGGTGGCTGATTTAATGGACGTACATAACCCATTTATGTCAGTGGAAGCTTTCGCGCTTTCTTAGCTTTATCCTCATTCGTAGTTTTTGGATGATTAAAAAGGCCCCATATAAAATGGCACACAGTACTAAAATTGCTAGTAACGGAAAAATAATGGCTAAGTAAATAATCAGTGCCGCTAAAAGCCATTCAATTGTTGCAACAATAAAATTACCCAATCCACCAGTGAGCGCAGTTGAACTTGCTCTAATAGCTACAGTAGAGCCTTGTACCACTCCAGCAGCGCCACCCCCAGCGATTAAACCTAATGACCATTTCACTGCAGGGTCATATTCTGTAAGCATGCTTGAAGTCAGTAACGTTCCAGCAATCACTGCCGTAGGTGTTGTGATGCTATCCAATAAATTATCTAGCCATGGAATATAGTAAGCAGTAATTTCAAATAGGCTAGCCAAACCAAGAAGAGCAAGCGTCCATGTGTTTGCTAGCCAGAGCATGTCTGGATTTAATGTGATGGCGCCAATATGAGCAGCGATACCTAAGCCTAGTGGTGGTAAAAAAATTCTAAATCCGCAAGCTGCACTACAGGCAACAGCAAGGACTAATAAAGATAGAAAATCTAACATAGTTGTATCACGTTTTTTTGAAAATTAATTTGTATGGGCTTAATCATTTTGTTGATCATACTATTTCTGATAAGATTTTGGTGGGTGACATTTTAGTTACTATAGTAATTATTCATATTAAGGGGTTGTCATGGCATTTTGTCCATCATGCGGTAATGAAGTCAACGAAAAAGCAGTTATTTGCACCAAGTGTGGTGTGGCACTAAATTCAAGCACATCAGTTGCAGGTGAGTCTGATAAATCTTTTGTTGCAGCGCTTTTGCTTTGCTTCTTTTTAGGCGCATTCGGAGTTCACCGTTTTTATACAGGTAAAGTTGGTACAGGCATTCTGATGTTATTTACATTAGGTGGTTGTGGTATTTGGACAATTGTCGACTTTATTATGATTGCAGTTGGTAGCTTCAGAGATATCGATGGTCGCCCACTTAAACGCGGCTAGACTATTTGATTTATTAGTATTCGTATTACTAACAGGGTTGGGTGTAGCAGCAATTGCTGCACCCAACTTTGTACTTCAATATTCACCACCTTGTATTTTCAATTATTTCTTCGGTTTTAATTATTGTTGGGGTTGCGGACTGACGCGTGCAACATTAGCTGTTTTAGATGGAAATCTTGAAGTGGCCTGGCATTTAAATCGACTCATATTTATCGTATTACCATTAATTATTTTTCAATATATTCGGTTTTTTATACGCGTGTTTCGTCAATTATTAATTTAGTTCATCATGAATCGCGCATATATTGCATGGAAGTTCTCAATCCTTGCGCATGTCTATGATGTTTTAATTTTTTAAGATGATTTCCCTTGTCTATCAGATCTTTTAATCATCTGTATTTAATGAATTATTTTTAAATAATCCTTAAACAAATACTTGGTACGCATCTTGCCAATATTCCATATCACTTTGTAATGATATGGATAAAACTCTTGGTGTTTCTCAAAAAAATCTTTACTGCCAATAATCTCGCTATTGTTTTGACGGCTATTTTTATTTTATTAACCGGCAACTTTTCATTATTTAGCCGTCTTTTAGAAATCTATCCAGTTGCCGACAGCAACTTATTATTTTTAATATCCTTAGGAATATTTTTTGCATTGACTTCGAGCATGCTCATGATTGCTCTTTGTCATGGTGTGATGACACGATGGTTTATTGCGCTAACTTTAGTCTTGTCTGCACAAGCAAGTTTTTTTATGGACACCTATGGCGTCATTATTGACGACGTCATGATCGCAAATATTTTCCAGTCAGACACTAAAGAAATCAGTGCCCTTTTAAGTATAGGTTTTATTGCGCGAACTATATTTCTGGGAATTATTCCAGCCATTCTTGCAATAAAATTCTGGCCTAAGACAAAAGAAACTTCAGTTGAACTGAAATCAAAATTGTTCATTTTTATTTTAAGTTTGGGCATCTTGATTCCGACAGTTGCTCCTTTTAGTGCAGATTATGCTGATTTTATAAGGGAGCATAAAATCGTTAGGTTTTACGCCAATCCAACTTACTTTATTTACTCCTCAGGACTGTATATTAAAAATAAATTTAAAAGTTCATCATCTTCAAGTATTAAAAAAATTGCAGAAGATGCACATTTTTCTGGTGGTGGAGAAAAGAATGAACTCATCATTTTAGTTGTAGGTGAGACGGCAAGAGCAGACCGTTTTTCTTTGAATGGTTATTCAAAAACAACCAACCCAATGTTGCAGAAACAGTCGGTAATTAGTTTTGATAATGTTACTTCGTGCGGAACCTCTACTGGAATTTCTGTGCCTTGTATGTTTTCATCTTTAAAACGAAAAGATTTTAATTATGATCGTGCACTTCAAATTGAGAATGTGCTCGATGTATTAAATGATCATGGTGTAAAAATATTATGGAGAGATAACAACTCAGACTCTAAAGGTGTTGCACTTCATGTGAAATATGAAGATTTTAAAACTCCAACTCTCAATCCTAAGTGTGATAACGAATGCAGAGACATTGGTATGTTAAGTGGCTTAGATCAGTTTATTAAACAAAATAATGGCCATGACATATTGATAGTGCTTCATCAAATGGGCAATCATGGGCCTGAATATTACCGAAGATATCCTAAAGAATTTGAACGTTTTAGCCCTGTCTGTAAAAACAGTCGTTTGAGTAACTGCAGCAAATCTCAAATAGATAATGCTTACGACAACGCTGTTTTATACACCGATTATTTTCTCTCTAATACAATTGATTTCTTGAAGAAATATGATGGTCAATATGAGACTGCAATGTTTTATATTGCAGATCATGGAGAGTCATTAGGTGAGCACGATATTTATTTGCACGCTGCGCCTTATATGATTGCGCCTAAAGAACAAACGCATGTGCCCGCTATATTATGGCTGGGTGAGCATTTTGATATTAAACTCAGCCAGTTAAAAGAGTTTAAAAGTTATCCTTTGGATCATGGCGATTTGTTCTGTGGTTTATTGCGCGCATATGAATTAAAGGCAGAGATGTGTGAAGCTGGTAAAAAGAATTTAATCTTGCCAGTTGATGATTAAAAAATGATTAATAGAGATAAAGATTGTTCATTCGATGAAATTACTAATTAAGATTTTTGTTACGTTAAGTTTTTTAGTGCCAACAACAATATTTGCCGCTGAAGCTCATCAGTTAACAGTTCAATTAACTAACATTAAAAATGACCAGGGAAATATTTTTGTTGAGCTTTACTCTGATTCAGCAACTTTCCGTAAAAGTGCAAAAGCATTCAAAGTGATTAAAGTACCTGCAACAATGGGTAATCTTGCTGTGGTTTTTTCTGGACTTGATGCTGGAAGTTATGCCGTCCTTACTTACCATGACGAGGACGGAAATAACCAGATGAACAAACGTTTTGGAATGATCCCAACTGAAGGCTATGGTTTGTCAAACAACCCAAAAGTCATCGGGCCGCCAGCATTCAAAGATAGTGAGTTTCAGCTTACCCAGGACTTGGAAATTAATATCCAATTTAATTATTAAGTTAATTTTGTAGCGTTTATTTCTAAGCTTTCCAATGGCCGGATTTCCCGCCTTGTTTTTCAAGTAATTTAATTTCACTGATGACCATGCCTTTATCAGCAGCTTTCACCATGTCATAAATAGTGAGTAAGCCGACACTAGTGGCGGTCAATGCTTCCATTTCTACGCCAGTTTTACCATTGCATTGTGCAGTGACTCTGCAATGAATAGTATTTGTGTTGCTCTCAATTTCAAATGCTACGTCCACTTTAGTTAGGCTGATTGGATGGCATAAAGGGATTAAATCTGAGGTACGTTTTGACGCTTGGATAGCAGCAATTCTAGCAATGCCTAGCACGTCACCTTTTTTTGCATCGCCCTGCATGATTAATTGAAGTGTTTGCGGCATCATCCGAATGCTGCCTTGAGCAATCGCAATACGTTGTGTGTCTGACTTGCTGCCGATGTCCACCATATGTGCTTGGCCTTGGCTATCAAAATGGGTGAGTGGATTCATATGCGTTGCCTTTTCTAATTTTATTCAGTCAAATTTCACTTCAATCAGTGAACTTGGCGCTCAATATCGTTATCATATCAATGATGAAGCTTGTTTATACCATTTTACTGATTAGTATTTTTGTGCCTCGTGTTTTAGCGGACGAATTGCCTGAGCTTGGTGATATTTCACAAACCATTTTATCGCCGCTACAAGAAAAGAAAATTGCTGATCAAATCATGCGTGATGTGATGTCCAGTGACGAAGTCGTTGGCGATCCTGAAATCCAAGACTATATTCAGAATTTGGGTATGCGCCTCGCAAGTAACGGACCTGATAAAACACAATCTTTTAATTTTTTTGTGGTGCGTGATAACAGTATCAACGCGTTTGCGATGCCAGGCGGCGTAATCGGCGTCCATACAGGCCTGATTATTGCCGCAAAAAATGAATCAGAATTAGCAGGTGTTCTCGGCCATGAAATTGGCCATGTGGTTCAGCACCATTTAGCACGGATGTTGGCACAGCAAAAGAATGACTCAATTATCAGCATGGCAGGGATGGCTTTAGCTGTATTGTCTGCCCGAGCTAATCCCCAGTTGGCTACCGCAGCAATGACAGCTTCATCTGCTGGCGCAGTACAAAAACAGTTGGATTACACACGTACACATGAGCGTGAGGCTGATCGTGTTGGGATTGATATCTTAGAAAAATCAGGGTTCGATACTAATGCGATGGCGGCATTCTTTGAGACCATGCAAAAAGGAACACGCTTCGTTGAAGGGAGTGCCCCATCATTTTTACGTACCCACCCTGTGACGGGTGAACGTATTGCTGATGTAAGAGCGCGTGTTTCACAAAGTCGTTTTCGTTTGTTGCCTTATTCGCCAGAATTTGACTATGTTCGGGCTAAAGTGATGGCGAGTCTAAATACGCCATCGCAAGCAATTGCCATGTTTAAAGATAATTTAAAAGAAAAGCGTTATAGCAGTGAAACAGCACAACACTATGGCATGGCAATTGCGATGATTAGGATGAATGATTTAGATGGTGCTAGTGAACAGTTGTCATGGTTGCGATCTAATGCACCTAAGCATGCGTTTTTTGCCATGTTAGCGGCGAATATTGAAGTTGCTCGTGATAACCCTGAGCAAGCGGCTAAAGCTTATAAGGCAGGATTATCTACCTATCCCAATCATCGCGGACTAATTCACGGTTATGCTCAACATCTGATTCGTATTCATCAGTATGAGGCTGCGATAAAGTTTGTTTCTGAAAAGCTCATTTTATTTCCAAACGACCCAGTTCTTTACGAGCTGAAATCTAAATCTTATGCTTTTTTAGGTAAGCGATTATTAAGCCATCAAGCACAGGGTGAAGCGTATTATTATCGCTATAACTTACAAAGAGCTTTAGAACAGATGGATCTGGCGGTCCGTGCTAATGATGGTGATTTTTATCAGCAGTCGATTGCTGAAGCACGCTTGAATGAGCTCAGGAAACAAATTGATGAGCCTAAGAAAAATGGTTGGTTTAATTAAGCCAAGTTAAAAAGGAAGCGTATGCAACGTAGAGACTTTGTGAAAATGTTGTTTGCAGTGAGTGCGCTAGCATTGGTCCCTATTCGTGTGCTTGCCGCGATGTGGAATGTAAATGCTTTTGAATCCACAAAGCTCAATTCAGCGCTCAATGGATTAGGCATTACTGAAATTAAAGCATCTAAGCAAATCACAATCATTGCGCCAGACAAAGCAGAAAACGGTGCCGTCGTTCAAATTGAAGTGAGAAGTGAAATCGCGAATACAGAGTCTCTCGCTATACTCGTAGAAAATAATCCCACCCCGTTGATTGCCCATTTTGTATTTAGCGAAGGTGCTGATGCTTATATTGTGACGCGGATTAAGATGGCAGAAACCTCGGATGTGCAGGCGATTGTTAAAGTCGGTAATCAATATTTTTCTGCTAAAAAACGTGTAGAAGTTTTAGAGAATGGATGTGGCTAAGATGGCAGATACCATGAAAATGCGAGCCCGTCTTAAAGACGGTGTCACTGAAGTTAAAGTGCTGATAGGCCACCCTATGGAAACTGGGCGCCGCAAGAATGACTTGGGCGAATTTATTCCTGCTAATTTCATCCAGTTAGTAAGCGCTAGCATCCATGGAAAGATATTCATGGAAGCTCAATGGGGAACGGGAATATCAAAAAACCCTTACCTTACTTTTCATTTAAATAACGCCAAAGCGGGCGATATCGTGCAGGTCAATTGGACTGATAACCAAGGGAAAACGGGTGCTGGAGAGATTGCGGTGACGGCGGCTTAGTTTGAATTACTGATATTAAGCGCTATGGCTTCGGCAATTCTTATCCCATCAACCGCGGCCGATAAAATTCCCCCTGCATAGCCAGCGCCTTCGCCTGTTGGGTATAGACCTTTGGTGTTGATGCTTTGCAGGGTTTCGTCATCGCGTTTAATTCTAATTGGCGATGAGGTTCTGGTTTCCACGCCTGTCAGCACCCCATCAGGCAAATCAAAGCCTTTAATCTGTTTAGCAAAAGCAGGGAGCGCTTCGCGGATGGCGGCAATCGCATATTCAGGTAAAGCGGTACTCAAATCAGTCAGATGCACGCCTGGGGTGTATGAAGGTTGAACCGTACCAAATTCAGTAGAGGGTTTGCCATTAATGAAGTCGCCGATAAGTTGCCCCGGCGCCTTGTAATTCTTTCCGCCTAGTTCAAATGCTCTCGCTTCCCATTTGCGTTGAAATTCCATACCTGCCAATGGATCACCTGGATATTCGCTCTCCGGGTCAATACCCACCACAATGCCAGCATTTGCATTTCGTTCGTTGCGTGAGTACTGACTCATGCCATTAGTGACCACTCGGCCTTCTTCTGAGGCCGCTGCAACTACTGTGCCACCTGGGCACATGCAAAAGCTATATACACTGCGTCCATTTTTTGCATGGTGTACAAGTTTATAATCTGCGGCTCCCAAGACAGGGTGTTGAGCATTTGGGCCAAACCGAGCGTGGTCAATCAGTGATTGTGGATGTTCAATACGGAAGCCAATTGAAAAAGGTTTTGCTTCAATATAAATGCCACGTTTGTGGATCATTTCAAAGGTATCGCGGGCGCTGTGGCCAACAGCTAAAACCAAATGATTGGTGGCAATACGTTCGCCATTTTGTATTACAACGCCTTGCACTTGGCCGTTTTCAATTTCAATATCATCCACACGACTTTGGAAGCGAATTTCGCCACCCAGTTCGATGATGTTTTGGCGCATTTCTTCGACCATGCCTACTAAGCGGAATGTGCCAATGTGTGGGTGGCTGACGTATAGAATTTCTTCTGGCGCGCCTGCTTTCACAAATTCATTGAGCACTTTGCGGCCGTAATGTTTAGGGTCTTTAATTTGGCTGTAGAGTTTGCCGTCAGAAAAAGTGCCTGCCCCGCCTTCGCCAAATTGCACGTTAGATTCTGGGTTAAGGACACTTTTTCGCCATAAGCCCCAAGTATCTTTGGTGCGTTCGCGCACGGCTTTGCCACGCTCTAAGACAATTGGCTTAAAGCCAGACTGTGCCAAAATGAGTGCTGCAAAAATGCCTGATGGGCCAAAGCCAACAATCACAGGGCGCGGCGCTTTGCTTGCTTCTAGTGCTTTTGCCACGAAGTGATAGGAGGTATCAGGGGCGACTTTAACGTGTGGGTCTTTTTTAAATTTAGCTAAAATTTTCGCTTCGTTTTTCACTTCAATATCGAGTGTGTAAACAAACAAAATAGCATGTGATTTACGTGCATCTACGCCGCGTTTGAAAATCGCCATGCTGATTAAATCACTGTCCGAAATGCCAAGTTTTTTAATCACAGCTTCTTGAATCACTTCTGGTTCGTGATGAAGCGATGTGGCATTGGCTAAAGGGAGTTTAATTTCTGACAGGCGTAGCATACGGGTCGTTAAGTTCTAAATATTAAGTGGAAGTTGTAGCAGTTTTTTCAGTAAAGGCACAGTGATTGGTTTTTTCTCTGTGAGCGACCATTCGTCCAGCGCCTCTAAAGTGGCCATGAGATTTGGCAAATCTCTACGCAAATAACGTAAACAATAATCGACCACTTCATCAGGTAAATTCATCCCACGTGCTTGTGCGTGAGATTTAAGCGCCTGTGCTTTTTCTTCATCGGTGAGTGGATGTAGTTGATAAGTTAAGCCCCAAGCTAGGCGTGTGGCTAAATCATCTCGCAAGCCCATTTGGTTGGGAGATGCGTTACCTGTTGCAATTAATACGCCCTGCCCAGCGCGAAGTTCATTGTATTGATTGAATAAGTCGACTTGTTCTTGGTCATTGAGTTGATGCACATCATCTGCAAAAACAAAAGGAATGTTATTTTGATTTGCGAGGGCTTGTGTTGCTTGAATGAGATGGGTTTTGCCACTGCCCGAAGCTCCCCATAAATAAATAAAACGATTATTGCTGCTAATGTTTAGCGCAGGACTTAGCGCTTCTTTAATGCTATGTAATGCTTCAGCATTTTTACCCACGACAAAGTTATCGAGACTGGGTAAAGCGAGCGGCTGGATGTCGAGTAAAAGTTGTTTCATTTAATTAGGTTAGTTATTTAAGTGCACGAGTGAATAAAAGCATGGTGAACACTTATTTTATCGCTGAGTCTTTTTTCGTTTAGTCGTCATTTAGGTTAAAATTCGGGTATTCCAAAAAATACTGTCATAAAGCGTATTTTAACCTTTTATTTGTTTTTATCTTGTAGAAAGCGAGAAAGCCTTGAATTCTAATGACCAAGCCGGCAACACTTCTATTAGCTACCGTGATGCTGGGGTAGATATTGAAGCAGGTGATGCGCTGGTAGAGCAGATTAAGCCTTTTGCTAAACG
>JACCDJ010024548.1_pt1 | contig 11062 bp, 10 predicted proteins | sample 7444481 | NCBI WGS metagenome assembly JACCDJ01 (sample SAMN15323435, study PRJNA562643) | freshwater metagenome | isolation source: river surface water | place: USA:Blue River Watershed | collected 2017-08-15 | reverse complement strand
GAATTTCAGAAACTGAGTTATTGAATCAGCCTCTTGCAGGATCACTTTTCACGTTATCTACTTCGACTACTGGTGTACCTGTTGCAGGATTTAAGGAGTCACGATGAGCCATCTACGGTTAAAGAGTCCAGAGCTAGAGGTGGTCATTGATGCTACTTATGGCGCAGATATTCTTTCGATTAAGACCGCTAACAAGCACCAAGAGGTACTTTTACAAACTCCTTGGGCAGATCGCGCTGAGGCAGTGATCAAGGGAGAGCAGAGAAGTATTTACCTCGAGCCACAAGCACATTGGATGGAGGGTTATCGCGGTGGATGGCAGATGATTTGCCCGGTTGCCGGACCTGCAAAGGTCATTCATGGCGCACCAGTTGGTTTCCACGGAGAAGCTGCGATTTCTATTTGGAAGGTAAATAATCTTGAGACCGCAAGTGCACGCATGCAATTAGATCTCTTTTCGCTGCCAATCCGTATCGAGCGCGAAGTTTCTGTCAATGGCAATGAAATTGAAATTTCCGATGTCATCACAAACCTGAGTAATGTTGAATTAGAGTTTGACTACTCAAGTCACCCAGCATTTGGTGGAGCACTCCTTGAAGGAGAAGTAACAATTGAGACTAGTGCACGGAAGTTTCACCTAGATGACGAGGTAGTTAGCCCCCACGGCAGCTCAGGTTCGACCCACGATTGGCCGCTCATTAAGGGTGAGAACGGAAAAGTTCTAGATTTAAGTCGTTTACCATCCCCACCCACACAACTTGGTGTTTTTGGTTGGCTCTCTGATTTCGGAAACAAGAAGTGGTACCGAGTTAAAAATATTGATACCAATATCGCCTTAGAGATGGAGTGGGAGTCTGAGTTCTTAGACTTTGCCTGGTTCTGGCTGGAGTTTAATAACAATCAAGGATCTCCATGGTTCGGAAGTGTTCGCACCTTTGCAATCGAACCATCGAGTACTCAGACCAGCGGCAAGAATCGCAAGAGCATCCTGCAACTAAGAGGAAATCAAGCCACAACTATCAATCAGAAAATTACAATTACTAACTAATTATGATTTGGGTTTCTCTCTATTGAGAACTCCGCTAAAAAACACGATTGAAAATAGCATTAGCCCTGGAACTAGCAGCGCAACATGTAGACCAGCAACTTGTGCGACCCAAGAGATGAAAGCCTTCACAAAGAAGACCATTGAATTGTTAATTGCACCTAACTGACCAATAATCACTGCGTAACTCTCTGCTGATCTCTCTTGTGCCGAATTAATAAAGAGAGGCGCCATAAAAGAAGAGCCAAGCCCGCTGAAAGCAAGAGATAGCAGGAATGACCAATACGCTAAAGCTGGGTTATCTCTGAGTACATGACTCAAGGTGACGCCGACACAATAGCCACCACCACCCATGAGAGCACCAATTTTGAGAAGCTGTGAATGTGAGTAACGCTCAGTAAAACGATGGACATTAAGGCGACCGATACTCATAAATCCAAGGAAAACCAGATAAGGGAGCGCTGCGTATTGAGCCCCACTACCTAAATTCTCACGGGCATAGATAGTCGACCAATCTCCCATAGAAAATTCCATCTGGATTGCAAGCAACATAACAAGAGAGAAAGCTATATCGACGCGCATTTTACGAACTCTGACCAGAGTTACTCGCAGTGACTCGCGAGCGACAGAGGGGGTAACCATGTGTGGTGAAATCTTGACGAGTTGGATGTAAATTCCGAGGAAGCAAACGACCTGTAAGACGCCAATGTGCCAACTTATACTCACATAGGTGACTACAAATGAACTAAAAAGAATCGAGCTGAGGGCACCGAAAGTCCACGTGCCTGCAGTCTTTGAGATAAGAAGTTTCTGCAACGCTGATTGAGCAGCGAGTGACTGTGCATTAATTGAAATGTGGAATGCCGAAACAAAGCAACCAATTGCAACATTGCAGATGACAAACATCCATGGACTTTGTAGATGAACGATTAACCCGATGGATAAGCAAAACCCCAATGCACTGAGTGGCAGAAACTTTCGCGTTCCAAATTGATTCACAAAGTGCCCAACTGTGAACAAGGCTAGAAGTGCGCCAGCCCCACCCATGCTGAGTAAGATTCCAAAGTCACCATTGTTTAGACTCAGGTTCGCTTTTACTTCAGGGAATCTCGGCACCCAAGACATGAGACTAAATCCAAAGAGAAAGAAGATAATTAAAAGGGGTCGCTCAATCTCTTCAATGTTCTCAATTTTTTTTGGCCTAACCATAACCTGCCTCATAATACGGCCTTGAACGTTCAATTTGGGATGTTTTGAGAGACAAAATATTTTTTCACAGTTTGCTCTTTACTATTATTTATCACCCATTTAGAATCAAATGCATGTCGAAACCAGTAACTATTCGTGATGTAAAAGTAATTCTCACAGCACCAGAAGGAATTAACTTAGTAGTAGTTAAAATTGAAACTTCAGAGCCCGGTCTTTATGGACTCGGTTGTGCAACCTTCACTCAGCGCTATCTAATGGTGAAAGTTGCAATAGAGGATTACCTCAGAGATTTCCTAATCGGCAAAGATGTAGCCAATATCGAAGATATATGGCAGAGCTGCATGGTCAACTCCTATTGGAGAAATGGGCCAGCCCTCAATAATGCTCTCTCTGGAGTGGATATGGCCCTGTGGGATATCGCAGGTAAGCGAGCAGGAATGCCGGTTTATGACTTATTAGGCGGAAAAACTCGTGAAGCTGCAGCAGTTTATCGCCATGCTGATGGAAAATCTGTGGGCGAAGTTGAAGAGAATGTGCGTAAGTTTATGGAGCAAGGTCTGCTCTATATCCGATGCCAAATGGGCGGATATGGCGGACGCATTCACGAGATTCGAACACCTGATGGTGCGCCTCCAGGGGCTTATTTCGATCCGCACGCATACATGCGCGATACCGTAAAACTCTTCGAGCACGTTCGTTCCAAGGTTGGTAATGAGATCGAACTACTGCACGATGTTCACGAGCGACTTGCGCCAATCGAAGCTGTGCGACTTTCAAAAAATCTAGAGCCTTATCGACTCTTCTTCTTGGAAGATGCACTCGCTCCTGAATCAGTTGATTGGTTCAGAATCATGCGCGCACAATCTGCAACCCCAATTGCCATGGGCGAACTTTTCACTCATCCCCAAGAGTGGTTACCCCTTATCACCGAACGACTCATTGACTTCATCCGATGCCACATCAGCACTATCGGAGGAATCACACCGGCAAAGAAGCTTGCGCACTTGTGTGAAGCGTTCGGCATTCGTACTGCGTGGCATGGACCAGGAGATGTTTCACCAGTTGGACATGCTGCAAATCTTCACCTCGACTTAAGCTCCGCCAACTTTGGAGTTCAAGAGTGGTGGGGGCCAAAGGACATTATTTACGACATGTTCCCAGGCACCCCTGAACTTCGTCAGGGTTATATCTACCCAAGTGGCAAACCAGGACTGGGAATAGATATTGATGAAGCTCTCGCTGCCAAGTACCCATGCGATAACACACAGTCAATCAGACCTACGGGCTGGACAACAGCCCGTACCCCTGACGGCGGTTCTTGGCGCCCGTAAGAGGGGAAAGATTTTCTAAAAGGCGGTAAAAAACGCTTGTTATTGAACGTTCAACGTGACACTTTTCAGTTAGCAAGAGTACGTCCCTCGAGAAAAAGGAAATGAAAGGTCGAATATGAAAAAGAAGTTAGCAGCAGCAGCTGTTGCCGCGCTTATGACGGCTGGATTAATAACAGTTCCAGCGACATCAGCACATGCTTCAACTGCCGCGTTAAAAAAAGAGATTGAGCAAATCAAGAAAGATAATGGAAAGTTTACATATTGGATTGGTTTGATTTTTTCTGATATTGCAAACGAAACAGCAGTCGATCAAATTAATGCGTGGGCAAAGACACGTGGAATCAAAGCTGATCCTGTTCTTGTAAACCAGAACAACCTCAATGCTCAAATCACTGCAGCTCTCGCTGCTGGAACAATGCCCGATGCATTTGATGCTAGCTCTGGTCTCATGTTGCAACTTGGTTCTAAGAACCTTCTTAACATTCAAGACACTCTAGATGCATTAATCAGAAAAAATGGTGCACTTAACCCTGGTGCTACTGCATTTAATGCTGCTTCATACGCCGGTAAAGGATTAGGTATTCCTTATGGAATTAACGGAAACCTCATTAACCGTCGTCTAGATCTAGTAAAGACCAAGAAAGCTCCTGCAACCTGGGAAGAGCTAGCAGCACAAGCTAAAGCTGCGATGCCATCAGGCGGAGGAATGGGATTCAACACTGGTAACGTCGGTGACGCTGAATCAATCTTCGGCGCTCAGTTGCTCGGTTACGGTGGACGTATCGCCGATAACGCAGGAAAAACTTGCACCTTGGACTCTAAAGGAACAAGAGACTTCCTCACCTTCGTAAAGAAGGCATACGACATGGGCGTTTACCCTACCGACTCAACAAACTCAGATGGTGCTTGGGATAACAACAAGTATCTAGGTGGTAAGACTGCATTTATTGCTAACCCAGGGTCTGTCTACACAACACTTCTTAACGGTTCAGCAACTTGGGAGAAGAATCCAACACTTGCTAAGAACACTGGATTCTCTGCTCTCCCAGGCGGCCCAGTAATGCGTGTAGCACCTAGCGATGCATGGTTGCGTGTTGTTTCAAAGACAACTAAGTATCCAGAGCTTGCAAAGGATCTAATCAATTATCTGATGCAAAAGCCACAGATTCAGGCGTATTACCGTGCTGCAATCTACGGCCCATCGTTCTCTGGCTATAACGTCTTCACCTTCTGGCGTAAGAGCGTTGACCCAGCACGTGCTGGTCTATACGAGTTGGCCATGTTTGGAGTTACCGGAAAGTATCCAGATGTAAACAATGCGGCAATCGCAGAGTTCTCAAATGGGTTCGGTATCTCGAAGATGGTTCAGCGATATCTATTTGACAAAGTCAGTATGGATAAAGCAATTGAAGAGGCACAAGCATCATGCGCAGCCATCTACAAGAAGTACTAAGTACTAACTAATCGAGGGTAAAGGGATGAGCGCCACCATAAACGGTGGCGCTCATCCTCCTCTCGAATCGCAACTCCTTTAGCGCAAATTCACGAAAGAAACGAAGAGGTGAAAATTGTCTGTACTCACCAGCGATCGAAAAAAGAATCGCTCTAGAGTTAAGCTCCAGGATTCACTTCTGGGATACGCGACGATATTCCCTGCAGCTTTTGTTCTGATTGGCTTCTTTGGTTATCCACTTTTTTATGAAGTGTATGCAAGTTTTACCAATAAAACCGTGGGCGAAGCCGGCAAGTGGGTTGGGCTAGATAATTACAGCTACTTGTTTAATGATCCAACATTTAGATCCGCTTCGATTAACACAGTGGTATATGTAACCGTAGTTCAGAGTGGCAAATTCCTCTTAGGGCTAGCCGTCGCGCTACTCCTGCAGCAACAATTGAAGGGACGCAACATCTGGCGTGCCCTTGTCTTAGTGCCTTATGCACTCCCAGGTTTCGTTGCTTACGCAGTCTGGCGTTTGATCTACAACCCTGATGTGGGTGCACTGAATATCTTCCTGATGCAGATTGGCGTTATTGATGCGCCAATTGCCTTCTTGAGTAATCCCGACTGGGCAATGCCAGGTGTCATGCTGGCAACGATCTGGAAAGGATTTCCTTTCTGGACAATTATGTTCTTAGCGGCACTGCAATCTGTTCCGAAAGAACTCCATGAAGCTGCCGCAACTGATGGGTGCAATGCATTCCAAAGATTCCGCAACGTATCTCTACCAGGGATTCGTCCCGTAATTTTGATCGTCTTTATGATTTCGACGATCACTACCATCAATTCATTTGAGGCAATTTGGTTAACTACTGGAGGTGGCCCAGGAAGTTCGACAACGATTTTGCCGATCTTTGCATACAAGAGTTTGACCGCATTCCAGATCGGACAATCCGCGGCTGCGGCACTGGCGCTAGTACCAGTGCTTTTCGTGTTGGTCTTTTTTGTGATGAAGAGATTGAACAAGGATAAGTGATGCATAAGAAATCTAAAAAAGCCAAGTTCGGACTTTATCTCGCAGTTGTCGTAGTTCTAATTTTTGTACTCTTCCCTGTCTACTACATGGTAAGCGTTTCATTTCGCACACAATCTTCAATGTTTATGAATCCAAGCTTTCTGCCGGTTGATTTGGTACTTAAAAACTACCGTGCTGCATTTGAGAGTGAACAATTTAGAACCTCACTGCGCAATAGTCTTCTGATTGCAACTGTTACCACCACAGTTGGGCTTTTCTTCAGTGTAATTGCCGCTTACTCACTAACAATTCTCAAATATCGAGGACGGGACACACTAGGGCGCGTAATCATCATTGCCTTTTTAACTCCAGGTGCACTTCTCTTTATTCCACTGGCAGTTATTGCTGCTCGCCTCAATATTTCAGACACTCTGCATGGCTTAATGATCATTTATTTAAGCTTCGTGGTTCCTTTGGGCACCTACCTGCTTATTGGATTCTTTAGGAATCTAGTTGGAGAGCTGGAAGAAGCGGCGAGAATTGATGGAGCCACGCGATTACAGGCGCTCTGGTACATCCTCCTCCCACTCATAGCGCCAGGTATCGCCTCTGTTGGAATTCTGACTTTTACAGCATGCTGGAATGAGTACTTGTATGCGTTGGTACTTAATCCAAGTCCAGAAGTGCGCACTTTGCCTGTCGCAATTACATTCTTGCAGACGGCAGATGAGACTCCGATTAGTTTGATTATGGCTTACTCAACGATTGCAGCAGTACCGATTCTGATCCTCTTCTTTATCGGTCAACGCTTCATCGTGGAAGGTTTGCAAACTGGTGCTGTAAAAGGCTAACAATAAAAGAGAATGGGGAAAGAAAATGCGTCCAGGGTTCGGTCAATTTCAAGTAGCTTCTGAGGAATATCTTCTTTTCGCGCAACAGTTTGGCGCAACAGATATTCTCTTTAACACACCTCTGATTCCCGGTGATGGTGGAAAGTGGCAACTTTACGATTTAGTGAAACTTCGTCTTCGAGTTGAGCAATTCGGAATGAAACTCACAGCTCTAGAAAATGTTCCAACAAGTTTCTATGACCACATTATGTTAAATGGTCCACGACGTGACGAACAGATTGAGAACATGATTTTTACCGTGCGAAATATGGCACGAGCAGGAATTCCAATCTTTGGATATAACTGGATGCCATCACATGTATGGCGTACACCACCTGCACAGATTCGTGGTGGTGCGCTTGCGACTGCCTACGATCACGCACTAGGTTCAAAATATCCTTTGACTCACGATCGCGAATATAGCGAAGAAGAGATGTGGCAAAACCTTGAGTACTGGATCAAGATCATTACTCCAGTTGCCGAGGAAGAAGGAATACGCCTAGGAATTCACCCTTGTGATCCTCCTGTAGATAAATTAGGTGGTATTCCGCAGTTGCTTCGCAGCTTTGACGCATATAAGCGACTTATTGAAATTTATCCAAGTGATTCAAATGGTATCGAATTCTGTCAGGGAACATTCTCTGAGATGAAGGACGATATCTACGAGATGATTGATTATTTTGCCTCTCGCAAAAAGATTCTCTACGTCCACTTCCGTAACGTATCTGGCAAGGTTCCTAACTTCTACGAAGAGTTTGTAAATACAGGTTATGTTGACATGTATAAAGCGATGAAGATTTACCATAAGCACAAATTCGATGGATTCTTTATTGACGATCACGTTCCACACACCCATGGCGATACTCCATGGGGTCACCGCGGCCGTGCATTTGCAAATGGCTATATCCAGGCAATGATTGAGGCGGTGCAGAAGGGCTGATGAAAGTTCTTATTACCGGTTCAGCCGGTCTCATTGGAAGAGAAGTTACCAAAGCTCTCGTCGAGCAAGGGTATGAAGTGTTGGCGACGGATCGTGTGAAACACGATTCCTCGCCAGCCAAGAACTTTGTAGTCGGCGATCTTGAATCTGGCGAATTTGTCTCTTCCCTTGATTTCGCATGTGACGCCGTTGTTCATCTGGGTTCTATTCCAAGCCCAGTGCACGACTCTGATGAGAAGGTCTTTGACAACAATGTGATGGGCACTTATCGCGTTTTTGCATCCGCAGTCGAAAAGAAAGTACCACTCGTTATCTATGCATCAAGTCTTTCGATCTACGGAACTGCTTGGTCTGGTCCTTGGACATCTCCGGAATATGTGCCACTTGATGAAGCCCACCCACTTCACCATTTCGAAAGTTATGCACTTTCAAAGGAAGTAAATGAAAGATCGGCAGATATGTGGGCGAACCGGAGCAATACAGCTTTTGTCGGATTCCGTTTTCCAAATTGCAACTCAATTGAAGCAATAGGTGACATGGCTAAGAAGATGCGCGAGGGAGATAAAGAGATGCTTCGCGTAGGTGCAAAAATTCTCTGGGGATATCTAGATTTGCGAGATGCAGCGCAAGGGATTTTAACTGTGCTTAAAGTCGGCGGAAAAGGCTCAACAACCTATAACTTTGCTGCACGTGACACAACGGCACCAAAACCAACTATGGAAATGTTGGCTGAGTACCATCCAACGACAGTAGTTAAGAGCCCGCACCCTGGTTATCAATCCATCATCGATTGTTCGAAATGGCGCGCTGTTTACGGATATGAGCCTCAGCATCTGCTTGACCGGAATGCTTAGAGGTATTGACAATGCTTAAAGAGGTGCCGAACAATCAGCACATGAATATGAGCCTGCGCCAAGTGGCGCGGCGCGCTGGAGTCTCATTAGGCACTGTTTCAAATGTCATTAACCATCCTGAATTAGTCTCACCCGCAAAACGTGAAGCAGTCTTAAAGGTTTTGAAAGAGAGCGACTTTATTCACGGGATGCCTAAATTCAAAAGTGCATCCGTAGCATTCAAAACACTGGGAATCATGATTCCGACCCTGACAAATCCATTTTATGTTGATATGTCTAATGGATTTCAGGCCGAGGCTGCAGCAACTGGCTACGGAGTCCTGATTTGCAGCATGGATGAAGATAAAGAGATGCAGGAGTTTTACGCATCACTTTTACTTGAACGCAATACCGCGGGCGTGCTTGTCTCACCAATCGACCAAAGAGATAAGTATCTAGATAAATTAGCCGCTCGTGATATCCCAGTCGTGCTCCATGGTCCATCGCAGACCGCACGAGATATGTGTTCAATCTCAGGTAACCATCATCGCGGTGGTGAAATGGGAGTTCAACATTTATACGATTTGGGACATCGAAGCATCGCTTGGGTGACACTCACAGATCGTTTCCCTCAGATTGTGGCTCGTGAGGCAGGCGTAGTAGCTGCCGCTGAACGTCTTGGGATGCAGCTAAAGATGGTCTGTATTCCAAAAATCAATGCCGCGCAGGGAGAATCTGCTGTCGATAAAATTTTAGAACTCGATACCCAACCAACAGCGGTATTTTGTGCCAACGATTACACCGCTATCGGAGTTATTTGCGGACTCAGTGCGCGCGGAATTAAGACTCCGGATGATATTTCAGTCCTTGGATACGATGGAATTTCTTCTATCTCATCATCGATACTTCCACTTTCAACGATCTCACAACCTGTAGAACAATTGGGTCGACAGGCAGCTAAGTTCCTTATTGAAGAAATTACTTCTTCCGATAACCACACACATAAAAACATAGTTTTTGAGCCGGAGTTGATTGCACGTGCGACTACGGCCCGCCCTCGATTGCGCCTTGTATGACCACAGGAACTCGAATCCCTATCACTTCAGTAAGTGAGATCGCACCTCAACGAATCGTTCCCGTATTAACAATAAAGAGCCTCGATCATGTGGAGTCCATTGCAGCTGCTGTTATCAAATCTGGAATCAAGAACATTGAGGTAACCCTACGTACAGATGTCAGCCTTGAAGCGCTCAAGAAGTTTTCTAACTACTCTGAACTTATCGTGGGTGTTGGCTCTGTAAAGAATAAAGATGATCTCTCCCGTGCAGTTGACGCAGGAGCTGTCTTTGCCGTTTCTCCTGGCTACATGGAAGAGATTGGAAATCTAGCTCGCGAACTCAACGTCTTCTACCTTCCAGGTGTTGCCACCCCCACTGAGATTATGTGTGCCTACTCAGATGGCTTTGAGGTACTCAAGTTCTTTCCAGCCGAGCAACTCGGCGGAATCTCTACCCTAAACGCGCTCGCACCTGTCTTTTCAAAGGTGCGATTCATCCCAACCGGAGGAATCAACGGCAAGAACGTCAACGATTACTTAGCAAAGCCATACATCGCCGCAGTCGGTGGCAGTTGGATGTTTGGTGGCGACTTAGATTTAAGTAATACAAGTGCTGTTGAAAAAGCAGTTCTGAGAGCGATGGAAGAAGTTTTACCCTCGAAAAATTTGGAGGTAATGTGAAAATTCGCCCTAAGAATGAAGTGGAATTTGATGAAATCTCGCTTGGTGAAGTGATGCTACGTCTTGATCCAGGCGACTTAAGAATTCGAACAGCTCGTAACTTTTCTGTCTGGGAAGGTGGCGGCGAGTACAACGTTGCTCGTGGACTAGCCAAATGTTTCGGTCTGAAGACTTCCGTCATTACTGGGCTAGCAGAAAATGAAGTAGGAAAACTTATAAGCGATTTGATTTTGATGGGTGGCGTTAGCACTTCGCACATCAAATGGATGAAGGGCGACAGCATTGGTCGCTCTGTCCGCAATGGATTGAATTTCACTGAGCGAGGTTTTGGTGTTCGTGGCGCACTCGGCGTCTCTGACCGAGGAAATACTGCTTCTTCTCAACTTAAAAGTAGTGACTTTGATTGGGACCAGATTTTCGGCGTGCAAGGCGCTAGATGGCTTCATACCGGTGGAATATTCGCAGGGCTTTCTGCGACCACACCTGATGTGATGGAAGCCGCCATGCTCTCAGCACGTAAGCACGGCACGATCATTTCTTACGATCTAAATTTCCGCCCCAGCCTTTGGGATGGTCTTGGCGGTAAAGCGACGGCTCAAAAAGTTAATAAGAAGCTCGCATCT
>JACCDJ010718423.1_pt1 | contig 11065 bp, 12 predicted proteins | sample 7444481 | NCBI WGS metagenome assembly JACCDJ01 (sample SAMN15323435, study PRJNA562643) | freshwater metagenome | isolation source: river surface water | place: USA:Blue River Watershed | collected 2017-08-15 | reverse complement strand
TAAGCGCCATCTCTGCTATTCCTAGACTGGTAGAATGGCTAATAGAGCATAAAGAAGAAATTGAATCACACGACATTAGTATTGCAAAGTTTGTTAATAACAATGTTCCACGCGGCCAATTTGACAGTGTGGCAGAGTCTGAATCCAGCCTTATAAGTTTAACAGCATCAACTGGTGCTAATGAAGATTATGGTTATATGTTAGATGCACACAATGTAATGGTCCGAGCCGGCAAATTATGTGCAGAACCATTGTTAACTGATTTAAAAACTTCTGGCCTTTTAAGATTAAGCTGGGCGGCATATACAACACATAGAGATATAGATAACGCATTTGATGCGTTGGGACAAATACATGGCAGACTTTCAAGATATGTTTAAAAATTTATTGGAGCTAGAAAGCCCAATGGACAAATACGAATGGATCATTGACTATGGTGGCGGTGGCCATGGGTTAAGTGATCAATATAAGACCGATGAAAATATAGTAAGAGGTTGCACTAGCCCATTATGGGTAGCTAAATTAAACGATAAATTACATTGCGATGCAGACAGTTATATTGTTAAAGGCATTGCTAGCATTATCTGCGATTGGTATAATCAAGCAACGGCCGCAGAACAGAATAACTTTTCGTTACAAATCTTAAATACAGTGGGATTAGCACCGCTGTTAAGTATGGGTAGACAAAACGGTGTAGCCAATTTAATAGCAAAGATAAAAACTCTATGACCGAATATAAATGCTGGTGCTATAATTGTCTCAAAGATATCAAAACAGAAACAGGCTGGCCTGTAGTAATGACTATGATGGTACTTTGCCCCATTTGCGGTAACAAACGTTGCCCACATTCGACAGATCACAACTTGCCTTGCACAGACAGCAATGAGCCAGGACAACCAGGTAGTAGGTATGGACGAACAACTTAAGAATCTCATCATTTCAAACTTGAAAACAGTATATGATCCAGAAATTCCGGTGAATATATATGAATTGGGTTTGATATATGATTTGACAATCACAGACACAGATGTTAAAATAACAATGACTTTAACTAGTGCATTTTGCCCAAGTGCAGAGGAGTTGCCCGAAGAGGTGCAAGCTGCCGCACAAAAAGCTGTCACTGAGTTAAATACTAATAGAACTGTATCAGTAGATGTAGTTTTTGATCCTCCTTGGACTCCGGCAAGAGTTTCCGAAGAGGCTCGTTTAGAAATGGGAATGTTTGATTATGATCAAGAAAATTCTAGACTGGATCCTTGGGAAGAATGATACCGGATCCGCTAGTAGTCATCCGTTGGATGGCGCTACTCGCCCGGCACAAGAACGTGCCGAAGCACCTTACAAAGTAGAAACACCTAATGTTGTGCCTGTAGCAGACGCCACAATACCAGTTGTTGAAACTGCACCTGTAGTAGAAACTGCTCCAGTAACAGTTAAAGCAAAATACAAAAAAGCAGAACTAAACAAAAAGACCAAAAAAGAATTGTTAGAGTTGGCAGCACAGCATGGTCTTGCAGTTAAGGCAAGATCAACCAAAGAAGAATTAGTTAAGGTTCTTGCAAAGGTATGAACATCGTAACAATTTCAGATCAAGCACGAACTCACATGATTAAAATGTTAATTCGTGCTGGACTGCCTGCATTGGAATTAAAATTAGAACCGCAAGGTTGTAATGGTTACAAATATATTTGGCAACCAGTAACAACAAACATAGGCGACACTGTTATTGACTTAGATGACGAATACAGTTTGGTTTTAAACAGAAGTGTAATTCCTTATATCCTGGGCAGTGAAATTGTTATGGAATCGACAGACTTTACACAAAGATTAAATTTAATTAATCCTAATGTGGCAGGTAGTTGCGGATGTGGAGAAAGTGTAAACTTTGTAAAAAATGTCTGAAAAAGTACCTAGTCCGGATCAGCGTCTAAACGAGTTGCTCGAAGAAGAACGCACCATTATTAAAAAAATGAACACAGCAATTCGTGCAGGCGCTAATCCAACAATACTAGCACAGTTTGATTTTATGTTGCAAGAATGCAGATTTAAGCAACAGGAATTAAGAATTATACAAAGCTCTAGTGGTAATTCCGATTTTGATAACTTTTTAAGTATCGGCTAATGATTAACAGCAAGGGACAAATGTTTATAGAAGACAATGATATCATTGAATTGATGTTAGCGAATCGCCAGGTAAAAATTTTACCTAGCAACAAAAACTCTTACGATAATTTTGAAAAAGAATGTAAAAATTATGGTTTAAAAGTTCCTTTTAAATTAGGAAACACAGATACAGATATTAACTGGAATCTGCCAGATGAATTTAAAGACTTAGATGTTTTTGATTATATTAAAACATTACATCCAAATTTAACTGCTGATCAGTTGTCTAGAGTTAAATTAGAATTGGTAGAATTTGAAAAACGTGATCACTACAACCTCTTGCGTTTTTTAATTTATTTTGTTACAATACTACGATCTAATAATATAATTTATGGCGTAGGAAGAGGTAGTAGTATTGCAAGTTATGTGTTATACCTTGTAGGTATTCATAGAATAGACAGCTACAAATATAATTTAGATATCAAGGAATTTTTAAAATGAGCAAGCACAGAACCGCCCGGGGGCGTGAATTTAATATGCAAGCATTTAGTGCTAACCAAGGCGACAAAATTGCCGTAGGTAATAGCGGAAGAAATGCTCGCGGAGACTTGCTTGGTCCAGGCGGAAAAGTTATAGCTACTAAACAAGAAATTGCCAGTGCTGTCCATGAAAAGAATAGCAGTCCTAGCAGTAAAAAGGTTAAGCTAAATCCGATGGAACAAGAAATTAATAGAAAAGAAATTGTCGGTATTGACGGTCTTCGCCGTTGGGAAGTAACCTATGCTGATGGCAGCGTAGAAATTATTGACAAAGTAGATTTAGATAGAACTCCAGGAGATTTTTAAATGAAGGTAACACCTCTAAGAGGAAACATTTTTGCAGTATTACAGTTGGGCGAACGAGTAACAACTGGTGGTATCCACTTGTTAGACGATAATGGAAAAATGGAAGGTATTCGCCCACGTTGGGCTAAGATCTGGAAAGTTGCTGAAGATATTACTGATATCAAGCCAGGACAGTGGGTGCTTTGTGAGCACGGCCGCTGGACTATGAGAATTAAAATTAAAGACGAAGACGGCAAAGACTTTGAATTCGTTAAATTAGACCCTAATGGTATTTTGGCCGTTCAAGACGAAGAACCATTGGATCAACAAATTGGAGACAGCATTGACACTGGTCCTGGTGTTCAGCATCGTCCCGAAGACTTTGGCGCCCGCTAAAGTTGACAAATCCCTTAATATAAACTACAATTAGGCATGACTACACAAACTTATCTCTGGGTTGAGAAATATCGACCCGCCACTATGAAAGACTATGTCTGGATTGAACCAGCACAAAAGTCTATGGTTGAAGGTTGGATTAAAAATAAAAATATCCCTCACTTGCTACTAAGCGGGCCACCTGGAACAGGCAAAACTACTCTAGCTCGTATGCTTTGCAATGAATTAGAAGTGCAAAAAGCAGACATTATGTTCATTAACGCCAGTCATGAAACAGGAGTTGATAACCTGCGTGACAAAGTTAGCAACTTCTGTCGCAGTATGGCTTTCGGAGACTTCCGTGTTATTATTCTTGACGAGGCAGACTATCTAAGTCCTAATGCACAGGGTGTATTGCGTGGTATGCTAGAACAGTATGCAAACGTAGCACGTTTTATTCTAACTTGTAATATGCCACACAAGATTATGCCTGCACTGCATAGTCGTTGCCAAGGCTTTAGCTTCCATCACCTGGATGAAACAGAATTTACAGTTAGACTTGGACAGATTCTTGCAGATGAAGGTTGCGAGTTTGATGTAGATACACTGCAAAGTTTTGTTAAAGCAACATATCCTGATTTGCGTAAAGCAATTAATACAGCGCAACAATACAGCGCAAGTGGAACATTAGTTCTTCCACAAGCTGGTCAAAGCACAGATACCAGCGAGTGGAAGTTAGAAGCTATTGCTATGTTCCAAAACGGAAAAGTTCGTCAGGCTAGAGAACACATTTGCAAAAAGATTACCTTAGAGGAGTATGAAGAAGTTTATCGCTTCTTGTATCGTAATCTAGAATTTTGGGGCAATGATGAAGATACACAAGATGCAGCCATCATTATTATCAAAGAAGGCATGGTGAATCACAGCTTGTGTGCTGACCCAGAAATTAACCTAAGCGCGACGATTGTCAAACTTGACCGGCTGCGTCGAGGTATACTGTAAACTGCGGAAGCAAAGACTCGAGTCCGACAGTTTAATTACTCACCGTATATTTTCAATACCTCAGCTACAGCAGGGTGGCGTTCTACGTCCCTCTGCTCAAACTCTACTACCCCAATCATCTTAGATGATTTTGTTTCTAGTTTAGTAACGAAGTCTTTAAGACCGTTAGCTTCGAAGCCACGATCATGTTGTGCTAAGTCTCCGGTACAAAATATTCTACTGTTATTACCAATGCGAGTTAATAACATTTTCATCTGACTTGGTGTAGCATTTTGCATTTCATCTGCGATTAGTATTGCGTTTTCAAATGTGCGTCCCCTCATGTAGGCTAAAGGTGCCACCTCAATAACGTTTTCCTCAATCATATTTTCGATATACTTTGGGCTCCAATATTGCTCAAATACATCAAAGATTGGGCGTGTCCAAGGTGCCATCTTATCAATAAGCGTGCCAGGCAAGAAACCATGTTGTTCGTCAACACTTACTGCTGGTCTTGTAATAATAATTTTCTCAATTCTGCCCGCCTTCAGTTCTCTTACTGCTAAAAGACAAGCCAAAAGTGTTTTGCCCGTACCTGCTGGTCCGATAGCAAACACTATGCTTTTTCTTGGATCTTCTAACAGAGCAAGGTAATCTTCCTGGCGCATATTCTTAGGCAGGATTTCTACTTGCTTTTGGCGTTCTTTGCGATATCTTTCGATGTGCAGAACTGCGGCGTGTTCTTGTGGTTGAACACGTTGTTTGCGTTTTGTCATTCTAACTCCTCCATTGATGGATTGTTTAGTCTGACTGCGAGTCTTGCTTTCCACAAAAGTATTTAACGTTGTTTTTAAATCATAGTAGTTTATACCACAAAAAATGGTAAATATTAAAACAGCACAATAAGGACAAGTATGACCGCTATTAAATACAAAAATTTTACATATTTAAAGGGACCCAAAGGGGAGGCAGGACCACAAGGACCACAAGGCCCGCGAGGATACAAAGGGGACGAAGGCCCGCAAGGTCCGAGAGGGCCAGCTGGCGTAGCAGCCGAGCCTAGCGTTATTAGATCCTATTTTAGTGCCGGTGGCGATATAACATATGACCGTAATACGGGAGTGATATCGTTTGACGCTACAGATTATGCAACACAAAGTTATGTCAACAGTGCAATTAATAATTTGATAGGAGAAGCACCTGATTTACTCAATACTCTGGCAGAAATTGCCGCACAGTTAACCAGCGACGAGTCATTATTAAATTCAGTAGTTACACAGATCAATCAAAAATTAAATTTATCAGGCGGAACATTAACTGGTAATTTAACATTAGCAGGTGCACCTACATCTGCGCTACATGCCGCAACTAAAGATTATGTTGACAGTGCAATAGATGCAATACCAGAAGTTGATTTAACTGGTTTAGCAACAGAAACTTATGTTAATCTTGCAATAGCCAATGTTATTGCTGATTACGAAGCATTCGATCAAAGTCTAAATACTACCGACAATGTAGAATTTAATTCGGTTAAAACCAAAAGCATAGAGTTTACTGGCACAGGACCAGTAACAATAGACAGCGGCAACGACCTACACTTTACTGCCGGTGGCGACATAACTTTTAATGGCAGCACATTAGCGGCTGTTGCAATAAGTGGTGATTATAACGATCTAACAAACAAGCCAACTCTATTCAGCGGCAGCTACAATGACCTAACAGACAAACCAACGGTATTGCAAGGAGAACAAGGACCTGCCGGCGCAGATGGAGCACAAGGAGAACAAGGACCACAAGGAGAACAAGGACCTGCCGGCGCACCCGGACCACAAGGCGAACAAGGACCACAAGGCGAACAAGGACCACAAGGCGAACAAGGACCTGCCGGCGCAGATGGAGCACAAGGACCGCAGGGCGAAAAAGGCGATACGGGTGATACTGGACCTGCTGGACCACAGGGCGAAACTGGACCTGCTGGACCACAGGGACCCGCCGGCGCAGATGGTACAGGCGGCATTGGGGATATTTTAGTATCGACAAACGCTAGCGGGAACGAAGGCGGAGAAATACAACTAGCAAAAGCACCTAATTCTACTTTAAGCGGTAGTAATGTTGTTATAGACCAATATGTTGATAGAGTTAGATTTTTTGAGTCGGGCGGAACAACCCGCGGCGCCTACATTGATTTAACACAAGCGGCAGCTGGTGTAGGTACACTACTAAACAATCGTGTTAGTGGATTAGTTAATGCCGGCACGTTCCTTACTATGGACAATCTCAAAGTTTCGGTTACTACTGGTGGTTCCCGTGGATTGAGCATAGGTGCAGTATCTACAAACTTTACTGCTAATGTGAGCGGATGGTATGGATACGTCAATGGTGGTTATGGTATGTCGGCCCACGATGTTGCATATACCACTACCGCATCAGGTTCAGCATTTGGCTGGAGTTTTCCGGCAGAAGGCGATTCTGCACAATATAACATATTAGACAAAACAAATAATAGAATGTATCGTGTTACTATGATGATTGGTTCTGGTTATATTAACAACTTCATCTGTATCGAGAGATTAATGTAAAATTATTAAGGAAATTTATGAATCTAAGAGAATATATCATAACAGTAGCAGATCCCGCAGTATGGGACGAAGTATGGGATTTATTTACTAAAAATGGTCTTGGCGATAATTTTATTCCACAAAGAGCTGTTGAAGTTATTAACGAACGTCCATTTAACGACTATATTGCTCATTTTAGTTTGACTGACGACGAAGCAATGGAATTAAGAAATGATTCTAGATTTGCCAGCGTTGAATTGCAAGCAGATTTACAGCCAGATGTTTTCAAAGGATGGAAAGGAGTTAGACGAGCAACTTACGATAAATCAAACACTATATCTAATTCGATGAAAAATTGGGGATTACTAAGAGCAACTAATACAAACAATCCTTTTACAACTTCTACTTCTGTTACAGGAGATTATAATTATAACCTAGACGGGACTGGCGTTGACATTGTTGTTATAGACAGTGGGGTAGAAGCAAACCACCCCGAGTTTGCGGTTAATGCAGATGGTACAGGCGGCAGTCGTGTTGTAGACTTTGACTGGGCTAGCCTAGGTGTAGACGGTATACCTAGCAGTGCTAATATTGGCGGTTATCTAGGAGACAGTGACGGGCACGGTAGTAATTGTGCCAGTATTGCCGCAGGAAATACATGCGGCTGGGCAAGTGGCGCAAAAATTTACAGTATTAGAATTTTCGACGGCTATAGTATTAGGACAGGCGCTTATTTAGGTGCTATAAATTCCGACTTAGTCTTTGATTTAGTTAGAGCATTTCACTTAGCTAAAATTGCCTCTGGAAACACAAGACCTACAATATGCACAAATAGTTGGGGATATAGATCAGGTTATGGTGGCATGCAATATACTGTTTGGCGCGGACTTCAATACAATAATACTAGTCCTAGTGCAACATACGGACAAGTTAATTTTGTTCATCCTTATGTAGTTAATTATTTAGACACTAGTGTTGATTTTGCTGCCGCAGCCGGAGTTATCATGGTGGGCGCCGCAGGAAATTATTATCATAAAATAGACGTTCAGGGCGGCAATGATTATAATAATTATTGGAGATGGTCTGACGGAACTTATGCAGAAGACGTTTATTACCAAAGAGGAATGAGTCCTACCAGAGCTTCATCTATGATTACTGTAGGTGCTATTGACAATACAATTTCTGAACAAAAAACTACCTGGAGTGAGACTGGTCCTAGAGTAGACGTATATAGCCCCGGGGCTATGATTATGGGTGCGTATGCTAACAAGTCTTATCAAACTAATGCAGTAGTTGATCCTAGAGAAACTGGGTATTATCTTAATAAAATATCAGGAACTAGTCAAGCTACACCCAACGTAACAGGAATGTTAGCATGTGTGTTGCAAGCAAGACCTGCAATGACTCCTGCGGAAGCTAAACAATTTGTCATCGATCATTCTGTTAAAAACTCGTTACAAGTTTATGGAACAGAGAACTATTCAAATCAGCGCAGTCTACAAGGCGGTAATAACAGAATTTTAAAAACGCCTTTTACTAGCTCTGTAAGAGGTAGCATTAACTCTGATTAATACGTTAGTAGTAGAAAACGGATAAATATCTCAAATTGAAGGGATTTGAGATGTCGACTGATAACTTTGGCTCACTAGGAGCAGACTTTTTTATAAAAACATACGACAAGGGCTCTACAATGAGTCAAGCAGACTTGGATGCGCTTGTTCAATATGTTCAACTAACAACAACCATTTTAGCAATTGGTCCATTTACGCCAGACGAACAACAAAGCGTTTGGATGATTTTAGAACGTGTAGATGTTGATTCCGTTCCGGATTATTCCGTAACAGACAACACAGAAGTTACAATGACCTCGGGCGGTCTTGTAACAATAGATTCTATGCCATGGAGTAAGATTACAGGCAAACCTGCATTTTTCAGCGGCAGTTATAATGACTTAACAAACAAACCAACATTGTTAAAAGGCGACACTGGTGCTACAGGCGCAACCGGTGCTACTGGTCCACAAGGACCTGCGGGAGCAGATGGCGCACCCGGACACGGTGTTCCAACAGGAGGCTCAACAGGCCAGATTTTAGCTAAGGCATCAGGAGCGGATTACGATACCGAGTGGATTACGAATTTAGGCGGCGGATCTGGGCCAACCAATGAGATTACTAACACAGATGGCAATAGCACATGGTCAGTTAGTGTAAGTGAAACTGGTATTGTTACTATGACAACTGCTCGTGGCGGTTTAGAGTTTGGCGCACAACCAGAAGAAGGTGCTCCGCAACACTTACATATCATGCGTCCAGCAGGCCAAGAAGGCAGCACAGATCTGTTCTTTGGAGATGACTACAACTATGTTAGACTAGTTGGCAACTATGGTGCTGGTACATTAGGTGTTGAAATCGGCAGTAACGATCTTAACGGCGGCAATCAGAAATCCTGGCGTTTTGGCACAGATGGCAATATTCAATTACCATCAGGTGGCGATATTGTTGACAGTAATGGTACAAGTGTATTAGGCGGTTCCACAACTCACGTCGGCAATACTTCTTCTTTCCTGGATGTTGACACTGACGACGATGTTGTAAGAATGCAAACTACTAACACCAACTATGTCGGTGACTACACGTTCAACGTAGATAATAGTGGATTTACTAGTGCTACTTGGAATGATAATAGCATTGTTATTGCAGGGCCAAGTGTTGACGTTTATACAGCAGTATGGGCATTAACTGACTTTAGTAGCATTGTTGTAACAATAGGCGGCGTAGAGTATCAGGTACAAAATGGCGGGTCGAGCACTCCGGGTCACCCACAAGATGTTACGCTATGGACTAACAATACATCTCCTACAGCAAATGCTGTTATTGACATCATCTACATTGAAATTAGAACTGGCGAGGAAACATTCATTGAAGTCGACGGCAGCGATATTAGAATGGAAGCTGGCGACGATATTAGAATTTATGCTAAAGATACATTTGAATTAGTAAACCGTTCGGGTTCTGATCCTATTCAAATTACTGTTGATGATAACAACTCGTCTAAGACTTGGCAATTTAAAGTAGATGGTAATTTAGAACTTCCGAGCGGTGGTACTATTGTAGATAGTAACGGTAATGATCTTTTAAGTGGTGGTGGCGGTAGTGGTAGCAGTTTAAGTGTAACTGATGGAAATTTAGAACTTACGTTGTCTGACACCAATGAAGACAGTTATGAAATTAGAAGTATAGTCAATAATGGCAGCGGAACTCGATATTCTTCAACTGAACTAAGTTACGATAGATTCAGTATTAGAACTAATTCTAACAACAGCGAATACCAATGGCGTTTTGAAGACACCGGTGAATTCAGAATTCCGGGTAATATCAACACTTACGACAATGACATTAATATCATTGCTATGAACGCCGGCACTACTGGTAATATTACTATCAAGGCTGTGAGTAATATGGACGACATACATTTCAGTCAAGTTCAACTAACACAAAGTAGCGTAACAATTACCACAGACATGGATGGAACTCCCGGCGGTAAGAGTTTTGAATTTAGAGATACTGGCGTTTTAGCATTGCCTGCAGGCGGTGACATTGTTGACAGTAATGGTGCTAGTGTATTAGGTGGTGGCGGGACAACATTGCCTGCTGATGCCAGTGGTTACTTGAACAACAATGGTTCTGGAACATTATCTTGGGTTCCAGGTAACCCAAGTGGTTCCGGACTGTTGCCTTACAATGCTGTGACGGTAGTATCTAATACAACAACAGCAGATTGGACTGAGTTCACGCTAAGTGGCACTATGGACAGCATGTGGGATTATAATAACAGTATTGCCGCAATTACTTTGTCAAGTGCAACCGCATACGGTAGAACAGCAACCGTTAACACAAAAAACCTGTGGGTCATTGATGCCAAAGTCAACAGCAGCAACTACTTGGTCGTTGAATTCCCTACAAACCCTACGCCCGGCGACGTATTCAGTGTAACTTCGATTGTTATCACACAAACAGTCAATGCTGGTTCTTTTGTCGTAGGAGAGTCTTACACTATCACCAGTTTAGGTAATACAGACTGGATGAGCATTGGCGCTCAATATAGTGGTCTAGGACAAACATTTGTAGCCACAGGCGCAGGTTCAGGCACAGGAACTGCCTCTACTACCACAGGCGCTAAAAAGTTAATCTTTAAGCCGGCGGCTGGACAACGAGCACGAACAAT
>JACCDJ010337714.1_pt1 | contig 11067 bp, 8 predicted proteins | sample 7444481 | NCBI WGS metagenome assembly JACCDJ01 (sample SAMN15323435, study PRJNA562643) | freshwater metagenome | isolation source: river surface water | place: USA:Blue River Watershed | collected 2017-08-15 | reverse complement strand
TCTCACTTGGAGGAGATACAGAAAAAGTAAAGCTGAGCGAGAACATAGAAAAAATAGCTATTGAATCTGCAAAAGCTACTGGATGTTTATGGTGCGGGGTTGATATAATAGTCGAAAAAACAAGAGACGGAGACGGAGAAGAAAAACCTTATGTTTTAGAAGTTAATGCTTCCCCTGGAACAACTGGAATAGAAAAAACAACAGATATACCAGTAACCGACATGGTTGTAGATTTCTTATTAGACAAGAAAAACTGGGTTAAGCCTAAAAAAATCACTGGATTTAGAGAAATGATTACTATTTCAGGTATAGGCACTTTTGTAGGTAAACTTGATACAGGAAACGGAGCTACTTCTTGTAGCTTACACGCTGATAGCATAGAAGAAGTCGACGGAAGTGTTCATTGGAAACTAGGAAATCAAGAATTTACTAATAAAATAGTAGGTCAATCTAAAGCAGAGGTTGGTGAAAAAATACACAAAAGAGCAGTTGTTAATCTTGACGTAGACTTCAATGGAATTGTTTACAAGAAAGTTAAATTTTCTTTAGTTGATAGAACAGAAAAAAGTACCCCTCTTTTGTTAAATAGGGACTTCCTTAGTGCTGCTGGTTTAGTGGTAGATCCTTCAGAAGACTTCGTACTTACTGATAGACCCGAGGGATATTCACCTAAGGATGCTAAAGGCGATCCTATCGCAGGTGTTAATATAGTTAAATCAAACGGAAACTCCTAAGAAAAGATTAATGATTTCTTTTCTATAAGCTATCTGATCCTCTACAATCTTATTATTTTTCAATGGCAGTTTGCTTCTTTCTATAACTGAATCTGGAACTAATCCTTTGAATGTGTCTTTTAGAATTTTTTTATGCTTTCTTTCCTCGAAAGGAAGATTTATTGCGAATCTAACTATATCGTGATTTAAGAAAGGACTTCTTAATTCTAATGTGTGTGCCATAGATAATTTATCCAATCTTGGTAAATGATAGTATGTCAACTCATGAAAAATATCGGACTGCTGTGAGTCATACTCATTGATTCTTCGATATCCCCCGAATAATTCATCCGCACCATCTCCAGAAATGACTATCCTAGTGTTTGAGTTTTTCTTAATGGCGTCAAATAAATGATACTGTGGAACTACACTTCCCATGTCTACCGGAGATTCATTCCATTTTTTATAGATCTCTATAAGTCCCATTTTACCTTCTTCACTTTCAAGATCTATGTTGTAGTCTAATCTTTTTGATTCCACTCCCCAATAGTACTCACATGCTTTAACGTAGTCTTCATCTTCTCCGTTAGATATAGAGTAAAAGCTTACATCAGATCCTAGTTTAAGCAAAAGCCCTGCTATTATTGATGAATCTAATCCACCGGATAAAAGAAGTGATGTTGGATAATTTTTAGACAACAATCTGTTTTCTACTGATTTTTCCATTTTTTCAAAGAGCCATTCACATCGGTCGTCGTATGTTTGTAAGCCAGCTTCAAAAAAGTGAAAATTATAATAAGGATCAGAAATCTCTACAATTGAGGGGTAATCCAAGCTCCATTTATAGAATCTGTTAGGTTCTAATTTTTTAATATTAGAAAAAGGTGTTTGTTCAGTGGCAAGATATCCATATTTAGTTATCCCGGAAAAAAATGAATAGTCTAACTCCATTTTTTCATTGGGCTCATAAAGTCCTTTTATTTCTGAACAGATTTCTCCTTTGTCATTTCTATATAAGCATTTTTTACCCAGAGGATCAGTAAAGGCATAAAGCTCTCTCTTTTTAGTATCAACTAAAACTATAGCCCAAAATCCGTCCCAAGAAATCACGTGTGGGTCATAGAGGGATTTTAAAATACCCAGACCCCCAAACTGAAATGTGGAGAAGAGAGATTGGAGATACGCTGTATCTGATTCATAATCTCCATAATTAAAAATCTCCCCGTTAAAAAGAAGCCATCTATCTTCGCCTATTTGTATAGGCTGTGACCAAGAATCTCCGTCTATTGTTTGAATAGGCAATCTGTGATGTACAAGACATAACTCATCTTTGTAAATTGCATTATGTTCGATTCCCCTATGCGTTATAGATAGAATTCTTTCTTCGCTGGGTCTTTTTGCTACTAATATTCCACACATATTTTAAATATTTCTAATTTCTTGTTTAAAGCGTACTACGGACTCTAAATCAAATTTATTATCAAAGACCTTCACATTAACACCAAGTCCTCTTAAAACTGAAGAAAACCGATCAAAAAGGGATCTTTCCTCCTCACCTCTTTTATCATCTTGATCCCAAATATCCTTAGTTCTTTTTTCTTGCCATTCCCCCCTGACTAATACTATAGATACGTTATTGAAAAGACCTCTCCTACTAAAATTTACTAAATCTGCTTCTGCTTGTTTTATAGTGACTCTTCCTTGGAAAACACCCCATACTGAATTAGTAAGTATTCCTCGATCTACTAGCATTTTAGGTAAAAATCCGCTATTATTTAATTCGTGCAACATGACTTCTTTACCTAATCCAAACCAATGTATTTGTTCTGATTGTTTACCAAAATCCCATGCAGTAAAGTTTGAATTAAAATCAAATTTAAAAACAGGAAGTTCTTTTTGATTTTCTATTAGATATGATTTTCCGGATTTTCTGGGGCCTTCTACAATAATAAGGGGCATAACCTTTGTTTATGATTATACCCCTAAATTAATTAAAAATTTCGATTATTTTACATCTACCGTGTCAGATCTCACCCAACCAGATTCGAATTTTTTACCATATGGGTGACCTGAAACTCCTCCACCTACGGATGTAATAGAAGAAGGGAATTGTACTTTATACCAGGTCCAATCACCTATTTTAGAACTTTTAGTTAGTGTGCTAGACAAAAGTATTCCAATAGGTTTACTCTTATCTTTGTGCGTGTATATTAAATTGTTTACTGATCCTGTATTAGCTTCAGCGCTGCTTCTCACATTAACTTCATTATTAGAAGGTTTCATATAAACCTTTTTACCTTGTGAGGTTGAAACCTCACTAGGAGCTAATTTATTTCCTACTTTACATGTCGTGACCCATTTAGTAAGATCGAATGTTTTTCCGTTGTCAAATTTTACATTATTTGTTTTAGGATCATATGTTCCCAGGAATTTTGATCCGGAGCTAGTGACATAATCAACCCTATAATTAATATATACATGTCCATACTCTTTTCCAGCGTAGAACAGAATGACAGGGTTTTTAGTGTCTGTAGTAAATTCTAATTTTGTTTTACCTCCGGCTGCTTTAATTTTATCATTAAGTGCGGATAATTGTTTATTATCCATTATATTGATTTTAGGAGCATCCGACTTAGGTTTATAATCCTTACCATATTCAGCATATGCTTTTCTAATATATGAATTATCCTTGGCACCAGAAGCATCCAGGTTATTCTTTTTTGCCCAGTCTGGGTAGGTTTTATTAACCCATTCTCTAAACTTGTTACCCTCCTCGTCTGTTTTAAAAGGTGTAGCAGGGTATGCAGGTATATTCGCCTCGGCTTGTTTTTTTCCACTTTGAGAAGAGGAAGAAGACGATGATGAAGACGATGATGAAGATTTTTTACCAGACCCGGAAGATCCAGAAGATCCAGAAGAAAGTACTGATCCCGCTGCTTCTTCGTCAAAATCCTCATTGATTCTGTTTTTCATAAAAGATTCGAAAGAAACTATTTTATTTGTATTGTGCGATAATCCCTCTTTTATTCCTCTTAATATCTCTAAAAATTTAGGAGTAATACTCCCTGTTTTATCTGAAGCTAAATCCTTATGATCCTTTGCTAATCCTGCTTTTATTGCTTTAATAACCTTAGCGGTGTTTTCTCTTAATGTGGCACTAACTTCTGGCCAGTTCTTATAAACCACCCCCCAATCATAGCTACTGGAAACTGACTTATATTTTTTAAATTTATTGTAGATTAATTTTTTAACCTCCATTACGATCTCACCATCTTTTCCTTTGTAGACAAAAGGCTTAGGTTTTTCTACTAAGGTTGTCCCTAAATCTCCTCCAGCTTCTAATTGTTCTCCTCCTCCTCCTTGTTGATCCTGTTTAACCTCGGTCTTTTTAGGTACAAATTGTGAAAAACTAGCAGTAAATTCATCCTGAGCTTGTTTAAAGAATCCCTTAGCTACGTTTAATGATTTTTCTATCTTTTGATTTGCTGCGAGAATAGGTTGTTCCTGTTGTTCTTTTCTTTGTGCATCTGCCCATTGGGTTTTTAGCTCCTCGTATTCCTTCTCATATTTTGTGTATTCGTCCTGGTAAAATTTTATATCTGCAGCATTTGCATCTAACTCCAATCTAGAACCCTCTGACTGAGCCATTTTTTCTGCACTTCTTTTTATGTTTAGAACTAAAGAAAGAAGAGTGTCTGCTGCTCTAAGAGATGCGTCGCCATACTTAGCTCCCGCAAATTTATTTTTTATGGTGTTAGAAACATCTATTCTTGTTGCTAATATCTGACCCTGTAATAGCTCTATTGCTTTTATGAATGATCTTACTACAAATTTGTCGCCATCTAGGAATTTATCTTCGAGTCTTGCTTCTCTTCGATCTGATCTTTTCTGTGATCTACCAGTAGAGGTTCTATCACCTCTAAGTCCTGTTTTTTCTCCCGTTGATCCTGCAGCATCTTCCATCATCATATTGGAAGATTTCATGCTTTCTAAAAGGCTTAGGAATTTATTACTGAAGTTTCTCATTTTTTTATTTTTTTATCATTTCATCGTAGACGAAGTCAATATCTGAGATAAAGATTCCGAACTAAATTTAACAAAGGATTTAACCGCATTCTTAACAGCATCCGAAGTGTATTCTGTTGCATACTGTTTAGTGTATTCAGGAACGGTAACGTTCTTTAGTTCGTCTTTACCTTGTTCTATTTTATTGTAAATCTGTTGCAATTTTTCAAAATTTTCCAGATTTCTAATAGCTTGGTTACCAGATACTTTTCCTGCAAGCTCCTCCATCTTAGCTATCATCGAATCAAAGAAATTTTTAAAATCAATGCTCGGTTGCTCATTTTCTTTTTTTAGAAATGTTTCTAGCTCTGTTAGTACAGTTTTTTTAGTAGCTGAGTCCGGAATAGTGTTAACAAAATACACATATTGTGTATAGCATGTTTCTATTATTCTTCTAGCATATTCTATAGCATATTTCATTTTGTCTGCAGTAGCTTGCTCTGATATTGTCTCGTACCTTCTAGCTGAATCTGTAAGTGATTCGAAAAGAGGGTTATATTCCAATCTTCTATTATTCATTTTTAGATTTTTTATTATATATCTTATTTTTGGATAGATTCCATCTTTTTGTATGCAACTGCTTTTTTTTGAAATTCAGCTACTTTCTTCTGCATCTCTATTGCTTGCTGGTTTAGTGATTCGCTCTTTGATAACGTCCCATCCTTTTCTCTTTTTTGTAGATTAGCAATGGCAAGATCAACTTCAGATATTCTTTTGTCTATATCCATTATTTGTTTTTCAGCATCCGTTTTAGCCTGTAGCTCTTTTGTTTTTTGCTGTGTGCTTTCTTGTTCAAAAACAAATTCTTTAAGTTTAAGCAGTCTGTGTTGCATATCTTCTATTTTTCATTTCTCTTTCAAGAGTGTTTACTCTCGATCGAAGCTTGTCTATATTTTTTCTTAAATGATATTTAACATTCATCTCCTCTTTTTCTAGTGAAGGAATAATCCAATCATGACCTTGTTTTTCAGCATTTTTTTTGTCTCTTCTTATTCTTTCTATCGATGTTGAATATTTGTCCTCAAGATCGAAAAAGAAATCCCTAATTTGTGAATAATACTTGTTCAAATTGGTTTCATCCAAAGATCTAGTAAAAGATGATGCTTCTTTTGAGGGCATATTAAGAAATGCTAATACATCATCAGACATCTTTGCTGGTATTTCAATGGAAGGCATATAATTTTCTCTTTCCTTGTAATCATCATAAAAAGAAGCTTTTCTATTAGCGTCTTTAACCAGAGAATCAAATTCTGCATTTATTTGATTTAAAAACCCAGAGTCCGATATTCCCCCTAAGTTTTTAAGAAGTTTTTCCTTGGTTTCAACCTCTATCTTAGCCATCTCTGAGGCAAAAAATGCCTCTAGTCTAGGATCATCTTCCATTATGCTTCTAGCCTCTTTAGCTAAAGAGTTTATTTCTTGTCCCTTTAAAGCAGCATATGTTCTAGATTGTCTTCTTAAGTTAGTTAATGCAAATCTATACTCAGGAGTATTATCTTTAGTTAATCCTTGTATTTCTTTTTCTATAGAGATTGTGTTGCTAACCTCTTCGTGTCTTGCATCTCTTATTTTTTTAAGAATATTTTCAACCTTTCCTTTTTTAGAGGTAAAAAAGTTTTTAACACCGCCTAATAAAGAAGAAAGAATTCCTTCATCTATTCTATCGAATTCATTTATGCTTTTTATGTTTCTAGAGATCATTTTTTTCTCGACGTTATTTTTTTGGCTGCATCCTCTGCCTCTTCTGCAGTAATCTTTTCCTCTTTGGTTTTTACAAGATCTTTTATCTTAGCTGTCAGCTCATTAGACATTCTTACTAGTTCATCTCTTACATCTTTTCCTAAATTACCATGAGGATTTTCTCTAGTGATGGTCTTATTATCGTCTGTTATAACATCAACTATCTCGTGTTGTAAATCCCCTAGCTTTCTTATCTTGGTGTAATGGATATCTCCAGGAAAAGAAGAAATCTCCTCTATTCTTTTCTTAAATTTAGATGGTAAGGAAGACGGATCATCACTATCATGAGGATTATTTTCAGTAGACGTTTGTTGTCTTCTTAATTTTTCTTCCTGTGCTTTTGCTTTTCTTTCTGCTTCAGCTCTTTCTTTGTCTAAGTCAGAAACACTAACATTAAAGAAATTTTCTAATTCTTGCGACCTAGAAGCACTTCTTGCTGTGATTGACTTTATTTTTTCGTATCGATCGTTTCTTGTTTCTAAAACATCGTTAGCTCTTTGTGCATTGAAATATGTTTTCTTTCTTGCACTATCTTTTGTTAAATCTCTAACCTTTTCCTCTAGAGCATTGAATATTTCATTGTGGGTTTTCGTTAACTCTTTTAATCTTAAATTTAAAGCATTTCTTGATTGCTGCAGTTCTCTACTAAGTGTTTGGTAGTTGGGATTATTTTTATCCTTATCTAAAGCCTTTTGATCTTCTAATAATCTATAAAACTCGTCCCACACCTGATACTCTTCCCGATTGAACTTAAGTTCCTGCTCCTTCATTTGAGTGAGCACTGTTTTTAATTTACTAATGTCCCCTCCGAAAGCACTGCTTAGGAAGTTCATTATACTATCACCTAATCCTTCGTTTAACTCGGTTAGATGCGATATTATCTCTCCTTCTGATAAATCATCAAAGAGAGGTGATTTTTTAAGAATATAAGCAGTTTTATTTACGTCTCTATTATTATCTAACAGGGTTTGTTTTGCTTTTTGGAATTGGCTTGCATTTTCAAACAACATAGTTTACCTTTTATTCTATATATCCAAAAAACCATTAAAAACAAAAAAGGGTCTTCCGAAGAAGACCCTTTTGAGTATGTACTTATACTATTACTGATTAGATAATAGCAGTAGCAGTTCCAGTGTTAACGTGGAAGCAGAAATACATTGTTTCTGGGTGGTGACCAGCCTCAACTAAAGAGTAGCGAGATTTAACCGCGATTTTAGGAGACATAGTACCCTCAGAGATAGTCTGAATTGACTCAGCCATCATGTAAGGCATGAATTTCATACCTGGCTCATCATCAGCACCTTTTCTACCAACTAATACTCTAGTGTCACCGAATGACATGTTTTGATCAACATATACTGTCATACCAGCAAGCGAACCTACAGGGTATAAAGTACCGTTGTTTTGAGTAAGTGTGTTAGTAAACGGAGCGAATGTGAACTGACTGATGTCTTGTAAAGCAGACGCGATTTGAGAGTTAGTAACGATAAAGTTAGCAGGACCTCTACGACCTCTGTTAGCAACTACGTTAGCAGCAGCTAAGATACGGCTGTAAAGTCTTCTTTGAACTGTTGATAAGTTCTCGAAAGTACCTGAAGCAGGACCAGCAACTGCACCTGGTTTAGAACCACCTGTGATAGCAGTACCTTGTTTACCGATGTAGTTAGGAACTGTATAAGTAGCAGCACCACCGATTACTAAGTTAAGGTTAAGGTTTGTGCTTTCTGTAATAAAGAACTGAGAGTGGTTAGACCATCCAAGAGCATATGCTCTAGATAAGATGTGCTTGTTAATAGCTTGAGAAACCTCGTTAACAAGTGCGTTCTCGATCATAGAAACTACGTCGATACCGAACTGCTTGTTAAGGTCTTGGATTTGCTCAGTAGTAACAGAAGCAGCAACTTGGAAAGTACCAGCTTCTACGAACTTAGTAAAAGTAGAAAGACCTAATGACTTGTAATAAGTGGTCTCACCTACTCCTCTTAACATAGGATCGTAGTTTTTAGTACCGTCTACGTATGGACCTTGCCAATCGTTAGTGTTATCAGGACCAGCTCCAGAGAAACCTTGGATGTGATCTTCTAACGTTTTAACTAATACAGCTGAACCAGCAGTAGAAGCAGCAGGCGTAGCTGAAGACACTGTAATGATGTTAGTTGCAGAAGCAAAAGTAGCATTGTAGATGTCAGCAGTACCAGCAGCAGGAATAGCGTCAGAAACTGAAGTACCTTTAGAAACCCCTTTGATTTGGAAAATTGGGAAACCATCGATACGTGAGTTACCGATAAAATCTGCATAAATAACAGGAGTTGCTGTAGAGTCTAAGTCATATGTTGTAGCACTTAGAGCAACACCAATTGCATAAATATTACCTACTGTAAGACCAGTTGCTGGAGAAGCAATAGCCGTAGGAATTTTAATCATGTCTGGTGTGTTAGCAGTATAAACATTAGTAGAATCCTGAGATGTACCAGCTAATGTACCACCTGCGTATACGTAGTCTAGGTAAGATAATACTCCAGTAGGACCAGCCATAGGAATAACAGGAACGATGTCAAAACCAACGGTTTTAGCAGCTACCTGAATAGCCAATGGAAGTAATGATGGGAATTTATCACCAGAACCAACATATGGACGACCAGCGTCATAAGTGTTGTTGTAGTAAAAACCAGCAGGACCCGCACCAGCAGCACCACCAGAGTAGTTACCTGCAGGAAGTACGTTACCCATACCGTTTAATACGCCTAGAGAGTTATAAGCTCCGGCAGATTCGTTTAATGAATGGAAGTGGCAATATTTAGATAACCACTCTACCTTTGAACGATCCGTCATACCGGTCTTACTCTCGATAATTGGAGACCATGTTTCGTAGATCTCGTTTTCGTTTAAGAGTTGCATTTTGTTAGATTATTTTTTAAATCTTTTTTCTAACTCTGCCGCTATATTCTGCATGTAAGAGTTGCTTACACCCATGTTAGCATTAGGGTTAGTGTTTTGAGATTCGTTTAAGAATTCAGTAGATGCTGGTTTTGCAGAATTAAGTCCTCTAGTTTTCCAGAAGTGATTGATCTGATAAGCAGTGTCTAATTTATAGAATTTACTTTGAGCGATAATAGATGCTCTCTGTGATTCATTTAGACCTTCCCATGCAGGAACCAATTCACCCGGTATCATATCGAGGAATTTTTCTCCAGACTCAACTTGTTCAGTTAAAGCGGATCCCATAATTTGAACTACATCCGTACCCGAATTATAGTTCTGCTCGTTAAGAGCTTTAACGACCTTTTGTTTTTCGGCCTCGTTCAGAGATAAAAATCCTTTCTTAGTCCTGTCATCGACAAGCTTTAAGAAGGAGTATTTATTTTCGTTTATAATCTGATCTGTTTTTGCTGTGCTAACAGATTCGATAAGTTTATCAACTTTAGAAGAAAGATCTGTATAATCCCCAGAGAATCCAGAAGTTCTTCTTCCTTCATTAATAGATTCGTTTACGTTTTGAGCAAGATTTTTTCTTGTTGTTTTTCCTCCTCTATTAATAGACTCTGCTAAATATTCAGTGTAATCAATTCCAGATTTAACCTTTTCAGCGATATAATCTGAATAGTTAATGTTTCCGTTTAATTTCTCTCCTAAGTAATCAGAGTAAGTAATGTTTTGATCTAATTTTTCTCCTAAGTAGTCAGAGTAAGTGATACTCTTATCTAAATTCTCACCTAAATAATCTGAATAAGAAATGTTCTTATCAAGGTTTTCTGCTAAGTACTCGGAGTAAGAAATATTTTTATCTAAATTCTCAGCAAGATACTTGCTATAAGCAATATTGTTATCAAGATTTTCTGCGATATATTCAGAATATGAAATATTTCCATCAACGTGCTCAGCTAAGTATTTAGCATAAGAAATAGCCTTATCTAAATTTTCGGCTAAATATTTATTATAAGAAATAGATCCTTCTAAATTTTCAGCTAAGTAATCTCCATATTTAATAGCAGATTCTAAATTCTCAGCAAGATACTCAGAATATTTTTCTAATCTTTGAATTCTTTCTTCCAACCCTGAATCTGTGTTATTAGATGATAATCTAGAAGATGATCCTTTAGAAACAGATCTTAATTCATTTTTCAATGAATCCATTTCTTTTTTAAGGATTAACGAGTATTCGTTTAGTTCTTCTGCAGTGACAAAGTTATTGTCCATGTTTCTTGAATTATTTATGTTTTCTTTTAAAAGTCTAGAGATTTTCTCCGTATCTTTTATTCTATATATCTGAGTGTTAGAATTTTTTCTAAGCCCAAAACTTTCATTTATGTTGGTTAATGAAGAAATAATTGAATCTTTAATAGATTCTGAAGGTAAATGTGATCCTAAACTTTCATAAACCCTTTCTAATTGAGCATTTTCAAATCCTGGATCTGCAACAAGATCATAAGTAAAAATTTTCTTAATTTCTACTTTTTTATTCTCTTTAACATTACCAGCTGCTCTAGATGATATAGAAATAGGAATTCCAGCATCGATTAAACTTTTAGCTATTTTACCTGCTGGTGTA
>JACCDJ011771539.1_pt1 | contig 11068 bp, 7 predicted proteins | sample 7444481 | NCBI WGS metagenome assembly JACCDJ01 (sample SAMN15323435, study PRJNA562643) | freshwater metagenome | isolation source: river surface water | place: USA:Blue River Watershed | collected 2017-08-15 | reverse complement strand
GGTTATTTGAACCTATGTGAGCTACTCACTAAGGCATCCCTAACTAATCAATTTAAAGGGCGAGCTGAAGTTGATCCGATTTGGTTTAAGGACCATGCGGAAGGTTTAATTGCTTTATCAGGTGCTCGTTTTGGTGACATTGGCGTTGCATTGTTAGCTGGTCAAGTTGATGAGGCAAAAGCAAAGGCTCAGATTTGGGCTAATTACTTCCCTGAATCTTTTTATATAGAAATTCAAAGAGCAGGGCATCCACAAGATGAAGCTCATCTTCATGCTGCTGTTCATTTGGCAAATGAATTGAAGTTGCCGGTAGTTGCAACGCATTCAATTCAGTTCATGAAAAAGACTGATTACAACGCCCACGAAGCGAGGGTTTGTATTGCAGAAGGTGAGATTTTGGCCAACCCTAAACGGGTTCGTAAATTCACGGCGGATCAGTATTTCAAGACGCAAGCTGAGATGCAGGAGTTATTTGGTGATTTACCTGCCGCTATCACTCATACCGTTGAGATCGCTAAGCGTTGTAATCTCAGCTTAACTTTAGGCAAACCACGTTTACCTGATTTCCCAATTCCAAAAGGTATGACCCTAGATGGTTATTTGTTAGAGAAAGCCATGGATGGCTTGTCTCAACACTTAATGCATTTATATCCAGATGAAGCAGAGCGAGAGCAGCAACGACCGACTTACGAAACTCGTTTGAAGTTTGAAGTGAATACCATTGCTCAGATGGGTTTTCCTGGTTATTTCCTCATCGTTGCTGACTTTATCAATTGGGCAAAAAATAACGGGGTGCCGGTTGGTCCTGGTCGCGGATCTGGCGCGGGATCATTGGTTGCTTATTCATTAGGCATTACTGATCTTGACCCACTTCGTTACAACTTACTCTTTGAGCGTTTCTTAAATCCTGAACGCGTTTCAATGCCTGACTTTGATATTGACTTCTGTCAGCATGGGCGCGATCGCGTGATTGCTTACGTTAAAGATAAATATGGCAAAGATGCTGTTAGCCAAATTGCTACCTTCGGTACCATGGCAGCTCGTGCTGCGATTCGAGATGTGGGGCGTGTTCTTGAGCAGCCTTATGGCTTTGTGGATGGTATTTCAAAATTAATTCCTAATAAGCCTGGTCAGCAAGTCACGATTGAACAAGCTAAAAAAGATGAAAAGCTTTTGGCCGAGCGAGAGTCTCGCGAAGAAGAGGTTAAGCAGTTATTAGGTTTGGCGCAGCAGTTAGAGGGCATGACTCGTAACGTTGGTATGCATGCGGGTGGTGTATTAATTGCCCCGGGCAAATTAACTGATTTTTGCCCCTTGTATACCCAAGGAAGTAAAGACGGCAAAGAGACTGTAGATGCTGGTGTCGTTAGTCAATTTGATAAAGATGACGTTGAAGCAGTCGGCTTAGTTAAGTTCGACTTCTTGGGTTTAACAACATTAACTATTTTGGATTGGGCTGAACGTTATATCCATCAGCTATATCCAGATAAAAAAGACTGGCGAGTGGGTCAGGCCCCATTAGATGACCCAGCTGCATTTGATATTTTAAAAACTGCCAACACAGTAGCTGTGTTCCAGTTAGAAAGTCGCGGCATGCAAGGCATGCTTCGCGAGGCTAAGCCTGATCGATTTGAAGACATCATTGCTTTGGTGGCTCTGTATCGTCCCGGTCCAATGGATTTGATTCCATCCTTTATTGCTCGTAAGCATGGCAAGGAGCAGGTGCATTATCCAGATCCACGTGTTGAACCTGTGCTTCAAGAAACCTACGGGATCATGGCGTATCAGGAGCTGGTGATGCAGATGGCGCAGATCATCGGTGGCTACTCTTTAGGTGGCGCTGATTTACTTCGCCGCGCCATGGGTAAGAAAAAACCAGAAGAAATGGCTGAGCATCGTCAGTTGTTTAGAGATGGTTCTGCAAAGAGCGGTATGAAAACCGACAAAGCAGATGAAATCTTTGACTTGATGGAAAAGTTTGCTGGCTATGGTTTTAACAAATCTCATGCTGCTGCTTATGCTCTATTGGCTTACCACACTGCTTGGTTGAAGGCGCATTACCCAGCTGAATTTATGGCGGCCAACATGTCACTCGCTATGGATGACACGGACAAGGTCAAGATTCTTTACGAAGATGCCAAAGCTAATAAGATCAAAATCTTGCCGCCAGACGTCAATACCAGTGTTTATCGCTTTATGCCTTTGCGCGAAAACCCACAAGATCCAACACAAGCAGCCAGCATGATTCGTTATGGATTGGGTGCTATTCGTGGAACTGGTGAGGCTGCTATTGAACAAATCATTGAAGCTCGAAAAAATGGGCCTTTCATCGATTTATTTGATTTCTGTTCACGATTAGATCGCCGTGTTGTCAATCGCCGCACTATGGAGGCATTAATTCGCGCGGGAGCTTTTGACTCTCTCTATGGTGGCTTTGATTCTCGTTCTACTTTATTAGCCTCCTTGCCAATTGCGATGGAAGCTGCTGATCAAGCAGAAGCCTCTGCACAACAAGTGAGCTTATTTGATATGGCAGGTTCTGCTGATGAACATAAGCCGGAGTTAGTCAAAGAAGCAGTTTGGTTTGAAAAGCGTCGCCTCCAAGAAGAAAAAACAGCATTGGGTCTTTACTTAACTGGCCATCTATTTGATGCGTATCGTGATGAAGTGAGCCACTTTGTTCGAACAAAATTAAATCAATTAACTGAAGGTAAAGATCGCTTGATTTCCGGCATCATGACTTCTACAAGAAGCATGATGGGCCCGCGTGGCAAATTAATGATTGCAACTATTGATGATGGCAGTGCTCAAATAGAGATGACCATCTACAGCGAAATTTTTGAGCCTAACCGTCACTGGTTAAAAGAAGATGAGCTAATCATCGCTAAAGTGAGCGTTACTCCTGACAAATTTTCTGGCGGTATGCGTGTTGTTGCTGACTCCATTATGGATGTCACCAGTGCGCGTTTGAAGTTTGCAAGAAGTTTGCATGTTCAATTGCAACCAGGTATGGATATTCAGGGCTTCAAGCAGCAAGTGGGTTCTTATGTCGGTAAACAAGGACAGGGCTTACTGATGACGGCTGACGTTATCTCAAACGGCACTGTTTGCTTGGTTCAATTCCCTGAAACATGGAAGATTTACCCAGATGACGATAGCATCAGGGGTCTCAGTCAGGCTTTAAATGGTGCTGGTGGTCAGGGCGCTGTAGAAGTTAAATACGCGTAATCACTAGCTAAAAGTTCTTAATAGAGTTACTTAAAGAGTTACTTAAAAAATTATTTAAAGAATTACTTGAGGCTTTTAATACATTACAACACTTCATCCTTGTTGGCTTCTGGTGCGCCCATGTGGCTGGCTTGACTCACCATAAAGATGCTGAGTGGGTGAGCTTGAAGTTGGTTGAAAATATAGTACTCACCTTTTTTAGAAATATTATCCTCTGTTGAATTAATCAGCATGACAGGGATAGCTTTCATTGATTTTGAAATGCGCGCTGCCGATTGAGGCATGTTTCCTAGGCCCTCTGGATCAAAGTAAGATAAATAGATATTGGCAGTGGAAGTCTGTGTTCGGCTTCTGTTTCCGCTATTGGGATCGGTAAAAGAAAAAGCCTCATTGCCTTTGCCGCTAGCGACCATATCTCTTGCATTAACAACCTCTCTCGTAGATCGATTGAATTCATAAAAAATTTCAGGCACGTGACCAGGAGCAATTAATACGATCGCATCAACGTCGTGATATTGGCTGGTATAGGCCAGCACGCCGTTAGCGCCGAAGCTGTGCCCCACTAAAACTATCTTTTTGTAACCGCGTGATTTGAGTTGTTTAACCCTGGTGTTGAGTTCTTGCAGTCCATCCTGATAGGTAACATCATAAAGTCGCAAACGGCTCCAAGGCATGGTTGGAGATTCAACTGTAAAACCTGCATCTTGTAAAAAATGAGCTAGCGGACCTGGAGGGGCACCCCATTTGCCATGCATAGAAATAATGGCAATTTCTTTTTCTTGTGCCCAACTAGGGTTTAAGAAAAACAAAGAAAAAACAGTCATGAGCGACCAGATGATTTTCATCATATTTAAACCGTCCTCAGGAACTTGATGACTTCAATCAAGTTTGATATTAAAGAGATTTACTGCTTCAAGAACTTGTTGGACTGATAGCTTCACCAAGCAATCGCTGCGACTATCTGCCTTATCTTCACATCCTGCTTTGCGGCAAGGTACGCATTCACCAGGCCCCTGAATAATTGCAACATTACCAACCTTTTGAATCTTTGCTCTCAGTTGGTAGGGTTGTTTGCCAATAAAGCCATTTGGCCAAGGGCCAAAATTAGTTGGAGGGGTTGCACCAAATAAAGTGATAGTTGGCGCATCACAGGCTGCGGCCAAGTGGGTGACGGAGGTATCTACACCAATGTAAAGCTGCGCTTTTCTTAAGAGGGTACCTAATTGATCAAGCTTTAAAGCGCCATCTAAATTCAAAACCTTCGTTGCTGCTTCTGGTTGAAGAAGTGAAATGATGGATTGATTTAATTCTCGATCTTGAGGAATGGGCGCGCCACTCAAAACTATTTGATAGTTTTTGCTAAGCTGATTAATCAGTTCAACCCAGTTACCTAAAGGCCAGCGTTTATAGGCTGTAAGCGGTGTTGGGTGAATCACAATAAATGGCGCCATCAACTGCTTTTCAATTTTCTCAGGAAGAGCTACCGCGAGCGGAGGTCTAACTGAAATACCTGAACCAAACAATTCTTTTTCATCAATCAGAGTTTCAAGCAATCGAAGTTTTTCAGTGATGACATGTTGATGAAAATAATCTACCTCAACGGTATGCAAACAAACTTTCTTTTTCCACCAATTTAATTTTTTCTCATTGGGAACAACCCCGACTCGATGCCTTGCTGCCACAAGCCCATAAATATAGGCGCGGTCACTGGGTTGTGTGACTATGGCTAGATCGTATCTTTGAAATAATTGAAAAAACTGCTTGAAGTAATCTTTTAGTTTTAATTTTGGTTTTGTTGAGATGAATTTGTGAATGTCTGGATTCCCAGATAGCATAGATGCACTATTTTCAAAGCCGAAAAAATCAATCTTTGCGTTGGGCCATTTTTTCTTCGCCGCCGCTATTAGTGGTGTTGTAATCAGTGTGTCGCCAATTTGTCGGGTGGCAATTACTAGAATTTTATTCACGCGCATATTAATTTTTGTTGACTGCTTTGGCTAATATTTTTTCTTTGACAATGGCAGCATTTTTTTCAGCAGTTTCTTTGTTTGCCATCTTGTGCCATAGGTGAATGACCTCTGTTGCCCATGCCCCCGATTTTCTGATGACCCCTTTATTTTGGAGTCTGAATACAAAGTCGGCATCCTCATGCCCCCAGCCTGTGAGGGTTTCGTCAAAGCCATCAATGGCAAGCGCATCTGATTTCCAGCAGGCCATATTGCAGCCTTTAATTCTGCGCCACTCGAATCGTTTGTATAGACGCATAGGGTGATCAGGAAGTTTGATATACAAAGGTAAGTATTTATTAATGAGTCCTTTAAGACCCCATATGAGAGCCGTCACCCCTAGAAATTTTGAAGACCATATCCCTTTTGAACATAGATCTTTAGTGATGCTCTCTTTTGAAAGGATTCTGCTTCCTGTTACAAGATGGTTTTCTTGAGATAGTTTTTTATGTTGAGCGATAAAGTCTGTTTGAGGGATGCAGTCTCCATCTAAAAAAACTAAATAATCACCTTTAGCAGCATTAATACCTTTGTTTAAGATGAGCGTTTTCCTGAATCCGATGTCTTCTTGCCACAAGTGATTAATTTTTACTGGATAGTCAGATTGAAATTTCTCAATTAGGCTCTTGGTATCTTCTTTAGACCCATCATCACAGATAACAATTTCAAAATCATTATCAGTTTGTTGTTTCAAGGCTTGAAGACATAGTGATAATGCTTCCGGCCAGTTGTAGGTTGCTAGTAGGACGCTGATCAATTTACTTATCTAAGCCTTGTTGAAGATGCCAAATTTTAATGTAACGGTAATAAGTACCTTCAGCATTTGAAATGGCTAGAGCTAATCCTTGAGGGCCATCCAAAAAGCCTAAGCGTAGAAAATAAGTTCTAAAGAATGCCCAAATGGCGTGACTAACTGCTTTGCCAACAGATGAGCGCTTCCCTTTTTTGAATGCTTCGTTTGCTGATGCTGTTGAGTAAACATCAATTTTCTTTAAAACTTGAGAGAAATCTCTAAAGCTGTAATGCAAAAAATGATTCTTGAGGTGAGCCACTTGGCCATTAGGCAATAGTCTCTCGTGAACAAGGTGATCAGAGAATTTTGCAGTGCCTCGTTTAAATAGGCGATCTACATAATCTGGATACCAGCCTGAGTGCTTCATAAAGCGACCGCAATACCAAGATGATCTAGGGATGGCGTAGCAATCTTTGCTAGCGCTTGACTCCATAACATCCAAGATCTCTTGTTTAAGCTCTGGAGTCACTCTTTCATCGGCATCGATTGATAAGACCCAATCTTGGGTAGCTAAATTCAAGGCACGGTTCTTTTGAGGGCCAAAACCAGGCCAATCAGTGGTGATTTCAACTTTGGCGCCATAGGATTTAGCAATATTTACCGTTTGATCAGTGCTCTGACTATCAACGATAATGATCTCATTCGCGAAGGAAATACTCTCAAGACAGTCCTTGAGGTTTGCTTCTTCATTTTTGGTAATTAAGATAACAGATAAGCCCATGATGGGATGTTAGCACCGGTGTAGGTTACGATTCAGGTTATGGACTCAAATAGTATCAATATTAGTACTCAAACGGCATTAACTCGCATCCTTAAATATGCCTTGCCGCATAAAGTGGCTGTGGCCCTGGCTTTGCTCGGTTTAGCCATCGTGGCGGCCTCTGAGACGGCTATTCCAGCCCTTTTGAAGCCATTGCTAGACAGAGGCTTTACTGGCAAATTAGATAACAAGCTATGGCATGTGCCTGCATTTTTAGTGGGTTTAGCGTTTATTCGAGGTTTTGCTCAATTTGGCTCTAACTACGCCTTAAGTCACATTACTAATTCTGTTTTATTTAAATTGCGTGAGCAAATGTTTAATCGTTTGCTCCAGGCGCCTGCCGATTTATTCCAAAATCGCTCAGCAGCATCACTCATCAATGCAGTTGTTTTTGAGGTGAATGCCGTATTACAAGTCATTACGAGTATTGCGATGAACTTGGTGAGAGATAGTCTGACCGTCATCGGTTTAATGGGGTATCTGTTTTATCTCAATTGGCGCTTAACACTCCTCATTTTGATCATTTTCCCAATCATCGGATATATGGTGAAGGTGATTAATTCACGCTTACGTAAATTGCATAAAGTGAGCCAGGACATGACCAATGAACTTTCGTATATTGTTGAAGAAAGTGTTGGCGGCTATAAGGTTGTGAAGTTACACGGCGGTGAAACTTATGAGAAACAACGATTCTCCATGATCGCTGACAAATTGCGTCGCTATTCCATGAAGATTGCTGTGGCAGGTGGCTTAAATCAGCCCATGACTCAGTTTGTTGCTTCTATCGCCTTATCTGGCGTTCTCTTAGTAGCTTTATTCCAATCATCCATGGCAGAAACAACTGTGGGTGGTTTTGTCGCTTTTGTAACAGCTTTGATTTTGATTATTTCTCCCTTGAAGCACTTGGCGGATATTAATCAGCCGCTGCAAAGAGGTATCGCCGCTGCCGACATGATCTTTAAGTTAATGGATCAACCAATTGAAGAGGATCAGTTGCGTCAATCAGCAGCCATCAGATTGAATAAGGCGAAGGGTAATCTTGAGTTTAAGGATGTTCATTTTGCCTACCAAGGATTAGCGAGCCTCAATCCTGAAGATGGCTTGGTGAGCAAAGATGTTTTAAAGAATATTAATTTAAGTATTCCTGCTGGTGAAGTGGTTGCCTTTGTGGGCCCATCTGGTAGCGGCAAATCTACTTTGGTTAACTTGTTACCAAGATTCTTTAACCCAACAGATGGTGTCATCTCTTTAGATGGCATTGATATACAAAATATTGATTTAAGAGATTTGCGTCATCAAATGGCTTTTGTTAGTCAGGATGTGGTTTTATTCAACGACACTATTGCAGCTAACGTTGCCTACGGTGCGAAGAGTCCTGAAGAAATTGATCGAGGCAGAGTTCATGAAGCTTTGCAGGCGGCTAACCTAGCAGAGTTGATTAAAGAATTGCCACAAGGTATTGATACAGAGGTGGGTGATAACGGTAATCGATTGTCAGGTGGTCAACGTCAGCGTTTGGCTATTGCAAGAGCGATTTATAAAGATGCCCCCATTTTGATTTTGGATGAGGCTACTTCAGCCCTTGATTCAGAATCAGAGCGTCAGGTGCAGGAAGCCTTAGAAACTTTGATGCAGGGTAGAACAACCTTGATGATTGCTCATCGTCTCTCAACTATTGAAAACGCTAATCGCATTGTGGTTCTTGATCATGGCAAGATCGTTGAGAACGGAGCACATTCTGATTTGATGGCCCAGAATGGCTTATATGCCAGCTTGCACCGCTTGCAGTTTTCTCAAGCTTAATAGCCCAACTTTTAGCTCAAAACAATATCGTATTGTTCTTGATTAAAAGTTGATTCGGCTTGAAGTCGAATAGGCTTGCCAATAAATTCAATGAGTTGTGCCATATGACCGCTTTCTTCTTCTAAGAAGCGGTCAATCACGTCGGCGCTCGCAATGATTCTGAATTCTTTAGGATTAAATTGACGATGCTCTCTTAAAACTTCTCTTAAGATTTCATAGCAAATACTTTGAGCAGTTTTGACTTGTCCTTTGCCTTGGCAAACTTCGCATGGTTCGCAGAGCAGATGGGCTAGTGACTCTCTTGTTCGCTTGCGAGTCATCTCAACTAAGCCTAATGCTGAAAAAGGATTAATGGATGTCCTTGTTCTATCCCGAGCCAAGCATTTGCTAAGCTCTTCTAGAACAGCTGTCTGGTGTTCCTGGCTATGCATATCAATGAAGTCAATGATGATGATGCCACCTAGATTTCTTAAACGTAATTGACGAGCAATCGTTTGAGCTGCTTCTAAGTTCGTTTTATAAATCGTATCGTCAAAAGTCTTTGCCCCTACATAACTGCCAGTATTGACATCAATGGTTGTCATTGATTCTGTCTGATCAATCATCAAATAGCCGCCAGACTTGAGGTCAACACGACGACCTAGGGCGCGATTGATTTCTGATTCGGTATCGTATAAATCAAATAATGGTCTCTCACCACGATACAAAACCAATTTATCCAATTGGTTAGGCATGAAGTTCATGGAGAACGCTTTGAGCTTTTCTAAGTTTTCACTTGAATCAATTCGGATCTGACCGGTTCTTTCGCTGGCTAGATCTCTTAATACGCGTTCAGATAAGCTTAAGTCTTGATGTAATAAGCTTGGGGCTGGCAAGCGAGCGCTGGCCTCTTTAATCTTTTTCCAAGTGGTGCCTAAGTAAGTGAGGTCATTGAGTAGCTCTTGATCGTCAGCATCTTCAGCGCTAGTTCTTAAAATATAGCTACCTTGCTCACCTTCAGGCATCAAAGCTTGAAAGCGCTTCTTTAGAGAGTCTCGTTCTTCTTGGTTTTCAATTTTCTGTGAGATGCCAATTTGATTGCCATTGTCTTCTTGTGGCAAATAAACCAAGTTTCTACCAGCAATACTAATGTGGGTGCTGAGGCGAGCACCTTTTGTGCCCAAAGGATCTTTTAGAACTTGAACCAAGATGGTTTGGCCATCAAACACTAATTTTTCAATAGGGGTGTTATCAGGTTTGGAGTTCTTGGGCATCCAAAGATCTGCTACGTGTAGGAATGCCGCTTTATCTAGTCCAATATCAACAAAGGCTGATTGCATGCCTGGTAAGACACGAGTGACTTTGCCTAAATAGACATTGCCAACAATACCTCTACTTTGGCTGCGCTCAATATGAAGCTCTTGCACAATGCCTTGCGCAATTAAAGCGACGCGTGTTTCTTGAGGGGTAATGTTGACGAGGATTTCTTCGGTCATAACTAAACTAAATGCCTAATTCTTTTCAGCGACTAAGAGCAAACTGTACATCAGATTGTTGAAGTAATTGAGTGGTCTCAAATACAGGAAGTCCCATGATACCGCTGAAGCTACCCCGAATGTTTTCTACAAAACAAGCTGCTAAACCCTGAATGCCATAAGCACCAGCTTTGCCCCGATGTTCACCGCTGGCTAAATAAAGTGCAATCTCATCTGAGCTAAATGTTTTAAATGCCACATCTGATGTTGAAATAAGCATCAAAGGCTCCGAATCATTGTTTATCTGAATCGCCACAGCCGTATGCACTTGATGAGTTTTACCGCTCAATAAGCTCAGTATGCGTGCACCATCTTGATCATCCTCTGGTTTACCAAGAATGACTTCATGACCATCTAATGAGATAGCAACTGTAGTGTCGGCGCAGAGTATGGGTGATGCACTAAGACCCCGATTTTGTAGTCTTTGGTTGGCCGCTTTAAGTTTCGCTAGCGTGACTCTTTGAACGTAATCAAGAGATGCTTCATCTTTGAGTTGAAGTTCGAGTGATTCCGCATCCTCATCGGTACCGGGGAGCAATAGTTCAAAGCGAACTCCCATTTGTTGAAGAATCTCTTGGCGTCGGGGGCTTTGTGAAGCTAGATAAATAAATGGATACATGCAAAGCCTAAACGCGATGATAAGGGTGGCCTTGCAAAATAGTCCAAGCGCGATAAAGTTGCTCTACCAAAATAACTCGAGCCATGGCGTGAGGTAATGTCATGCTGGACAAGCGCATCATTGATTGAGCTTCTTTTTTGAGTTCTGGGTCAAGCCCATCAGCGCCACCGATCAGTAAGACAATATCTTTGCCATCCTGGCGCCAAGTACTCATTTGTTTAGCTAAATCTTGAGTGGATACATCCTTGCCCCGTTCATCCAAAGCAATGATGTGAGTGCCTTTAGGGATGGCTTCGCGAATCTTGATGGCCTCTTTGGCAGGGCTTAGATCCGGCTTGAGTTCTT
>JACCDJ010765915.1_pt1 | contig 11070 bp, 10 predicted proteins | sample 7444481 | NCBI WGS metagenome assembly JACCDJ01 (sample SAMN15323435, study PRJNA562643) | freshwater metagenome | isolation source: river surface water | place: USA:Blue River Watershed | collected 2017-08-15 | reverse complement strand
ATTCTCGAAACTTTTGATGGTCCTTTCCATAAGTAAACTATATATCAATAGAGATTTGATTGATAGATGAATCAAAACTAATTTGCATGATCGTAGATATCGAAAATAAAGGAACTTACCTTAAAGTGTCATCATTCTCAGAAGAGGGTGACCTCATCTTCGTAAATGTCCCAATCCCGGAGAGCGAAAGGTTCATTTGGGAAAAATGTTCTCACTCAGACCGGAGAAGGGATCCAGAATGGAAATCGTGGGATGGAATGTCTGTAAGAAAAGAAAAATCGCAAAGGTATGATAAGTACAGAATGGTTCAAATTCTAGAAGAAGCGGACCCTGAAGTTACTAAGTCCCTTTGGGAATTCCAAACCCCGAAAAAATACTTTGTCGATATTGAGGTTGAGATGACGGACGAAATGGGGGATTCTTTAGATACTGCTTCTGCCAAGAACAGAATCCTTTCGATTGGTATTGCAACTGACAAATGTAAGTCAATTATTTTGGGATTGGATCCTCTAACTTCGGAAGAGAAAGCTGACATCCACCGTAAAGTGAACGACTACCTTGCTCCTATGGGTGATGAATGGTCTTTTAAATATCAGCAGTTCGAAACCGAGTATGACATGCTCTATACTTTCTTTAAGGATCTTGCTCCAAAAATGTCTCTTATAACCGGATGGAACTGGTTTGGATATGACTGGCCTTATCTTTTAAACAGAGCAAAAAGACTTGGAATAGATCCTAAAATTATTTCCCCTGCGAATTTCCTAATAGGTAAGGATAATTTACCAATGCACTTACTCATGGTCGACTACCTTGAAATCTACAAGAAGTGGGACCGGGTGATCAAGATCAAAGAGAGTAACCGGCTAGATTATGTTGCAGAAAAAGCAACGGGGCTAAAGAAGATCGTTTACGAGGGTTCTTTGAGGAATCTTTACCAGTCGGATTTTCCAAAATTTGTCCTGTACAACGTTATCGACTGTGCTCTGGTACACTACATTGATGTCAAGCTAAAAACTCTTCTAACCTACTTTAAAATAGCAAATTTGAATAGAGTAGAGATCAACAGGGCTCTGTCTCCTGTATGGTCAACTGAGGTAATGATGCTAAAGAAATTTTTGGAAAGAAAGCAGATTTTTGTCAACGAGAAAAAGGATGAATCACACGTTAAATTCATCGGTGGATATGTGAAAGAACCCATCAAGGGTTTACACGAATGGGTTGCTTGTTATGACTTTGCTTCTCTTTATCCAAACACAATTGTTCAGTGGGGGATCTCTCCGGAGGTTTACAAAGGAAAACTCGGGAAGGATCTGTCTGAAGTCAAGGAGGGATGGGTTACAACTTCTTCTTCAGCCATCTTTGGAGGAGACGATGAAAGTCCAATTTTGAAGACAATAATTAAGGATCTCTATGCGAAGAGAAAAGCAACGAAAAAAAGAATGCTTGAACTTCAGATTGAAATTGACCAATTGGAGAAACAATTGAAAAATTTAACGTAGAACTTTCCCAAAATTACCGCACTCCTGGGACCCACTTGATATATAAAAAACCCAGCGGCGGGAGAGAGTAAATAAACTAGTTCAAATAAACAAGATATGGCAAACACAGACAATGAATGTGCAGATCTTTTGATCAAAGATCTCTACCGAGAATCAAAAGATACACTAGGAGACATCCTGAATCTACAAGCGGAAACACAAAAAAGTGTTTATGGTTATGACTTCGAAAACATGACCCTAAGAGAGATTATGGATTTCTGGCACATGAATAACCACGCACTTATTGACGAAATACACGAAGCTACCGACGCTCTGGGTGGAATTAAAGATGGTAACGGCAATGCCATCTGGAAAAGATGGAAGAGTGCTTACTCTTCTTATCAGGACATTAAATTCTCCGACTTATCAGAAAATGACAAGCTAGAATGTAAGTTCGAAATTGTGGACATGCTCCACTTTTTCATGAACTACGCTGCTTCAATTGGTATGACACCAGAGGAAATGTACAACATGTACATGAGTAAAAACGAGGAGAATCGTCGTAGACAAGCCAACAATTATTGATCTTAAAAGAAAAAACAAACTAAATTATGAAGGAGAACTATTCTTTACCGGAACCGATTTTGCAGGAAAATCCTAATCGTTTCGTTATTTTTCCAATCGAACACCACGATATCTGGGAGATGTACAAAAATCAAGAAGCTTGTATTTGGACAGCTGAAGAAATTGATTTATCAGCCGATATCGACGACTGGAGAAACAACTTAAACGATAACGAAAGACATTTTGTTAAACACATTCTAGCTTTTTTTGCTGCGTCCGACGGTATAGTAAATGAAAATCTAGCTGAAAATTTTGTTAAGGAAGTACAATATTCCGAAGCTAAATTCTTTTATGGATTTCAAATCATGATGGAGAATATCCACTCTGAAACTTATTCTCTTTTGATTGACACTTACATTTCGGACCCAGCAGAAAAACACATGTTGTTTAATGCAATTGAGACAATCCCAGCTGTCAAGAAAAAAGCAGAATGGGCTTTGAAATGGGTAGAATCTGAACACTTCCAAGAAAGATTGATTGCATTTGCTGCAGTTGAAGGTATTTTCTTTTCTGGATCTTTCTGTTCTATTTTCTGGTTAAAGAAAAGAGGTTTGATGCCGGGACTAAGCTTTTCGAATGAGTTGATTTCTAGAGATGAGGGTATGCATTGTGACTTTGCAGTTCTTCTCCACAACAACCACCTTGCAAACAAGGTATCTGAGGAGAGAATTAAAGAAATCATTCTTAGCGCTTTGGAAATTGAAAAGGAATTTATCACTGAGTCTTTACCAGTAAAATTGATTGGTATGAATCAGGATTTGATGAAGCAATATTTGGAATTTGTAACAGATCGCTTGTTGGTAGATCTTGGTTGTTCCAAAGTATTCAATTCGGAAAATCCATTCGATTTCATGGCGAATATTTCTCTTCAAGGTAAAACTAACTTCTTTGAAAAGAGAGTAGCTGAATACCAAAAAGCTGGAGTGTTAAATTCCTCCGAAAACTCGTTCGATTTGGACGTTGATTTCTAATTAAAAAAAATAAACAAAAACAAAAACATGTACGTAACTAAGAGAGATGGATCTAAAGAGGCGGTAAGATTTGACAAGATTTCTAACCGCATAAAGAAAATGACTTATGGACTGAATTCAGACTTTGTAGACTGGATGGGAATTTCACAAAAGGTAATTGCGGGAATTTACGATGGAATTTCAACAGTGGAACTCGATAACTTAGCCGCTGAAACAGCTGCTTCGCTTATTCCTTCACACCCAGACTATTCAATTCTAGCTTCTAGAATTGCAGTTTCTCGACTTCACAAGTCCACTAAAAAGAAGTTTTCTGAAACCATCGAAGATCTTTTTAATTACATCGATCCAGAAACAGGAAAACCTGCCGGACTGATCAATGATGAAACTTTCGAAGCTGTTCAAAAGAACAAAGACAAATTCGATTCTGCAATCATACACGACAGGGATTTCAACTTTGAATACTTTGGATTTAAAACCCTCGAGAAAAGTTACTTGTTGAAGATGCACGGGATGACAGCCGAAAGTCCTCAACACATGTACATGCGTGTCGCTGTTGGTATTTGGGGAGCCGATATTAAGAATGCTTTGAAAACATACGAGCTTCTTTCTACTCACATGATGACCCACGCAACCCCAACACTTTTCAATGCAGGAACAAAGAAACCCCAACTTTCCTCTTGCTTCTTGCTAACCATGCAGGAGGATTCGATTGCTGGAATTTACAAAACCCTTTCAGACGTTGCTCTCATCTCTCAAAACGCTGGAGGAATTGGATTGGCAATTCACAACATTAGATCTACTAATTCTTATATCAGAGGAACAAACGGAAAATCAAACGGAATTGTCCCGATGTTAAAAGTCTTTAACGAAACAGCCAGATACGTTGACCAAGGTGGGGGCAAGAGGAAAGGCTCTTTTGCAATTTATCTTGAGCCCTGGCACGCAGATGTGGAAGACTTCTTAGATCTAAGAAAGAACACAGGTAAGGAAGAAAGAAGGGCAAGAGATCTTTTCTTGGCTTTATGGATTCCTGATCTCTTCATGGAAAGAGTTGAAAACGACCAAGAATGGTCGCTATTCTCACCATCAGAAGTCCCGGGTCTTCATGAAATCTACGGTCAAGAATTCATTGACAGATACACAGAAGCAGAAAGAAACGGAAAAGCTAGAAAGGTTGTTAAAGCTAGAGAACTTTGGGCTAAAATACTCGAGTCACAAATTGAAACAGGAACCCCTTACATCCTTTTCAAAGACTCGGCAAACAGAAAATCAAACCAGCAAAATCTTGGAACTATCAAGTCTTCAAATCTTTGCTGCGAGATTATAGAATACACAGATAAGGACGAACAAGCGGTTTGTAACCTTGCCTCAATTCCTGTTAATAAGTTCTTGAAATCAACTGATGCAAGAACTAACAGGATTGCAAGAGGAAAATGTGACGTTGATCACCAATTGCTCTACGAGGTGTCTTATCAAACAGCAATAAATTTGAACCGTGTGATTGATGTTAATTTCTATCCAACTCCGGAAACATTTAAATCAAACATGCGCCACAGACCGATTGGGATTGGAATCCAAGGATTGGCAGACCTTTTTGCTACGATGGGAATTCCATTCACATCACCTGAAGCAAGAAGGGTCAATTCGGAAGTTTTTGAAACGATTTACTTTGCGGCTATGACAGCTTCGAAAGATCTCGCTAAAAAAGATGGGGCTTATGAAAGTTTTGAAGGCTCACCTTTGAGCCAAGGCAAATTCCAATTCAACCTTTGGCAAGTTAATGACGACGAGCTTTCAGGAAGATGGGATTGGGCAAAGTTAAGAAAGGATGTAATGAAGTACGGTGCTAAAAACTCTCTTCTTCTTGCACCAATGCCTACAGCTTCTACAGCTCAAATCATGGGAAATAATGAAGCCTTCGAGCCTTTCACTTCAAACATTTACACAAGAAGAACCTTAAGTGGAGAATTCATTATCATCAACAAGCACCTTGTGAAAGATTTGATTTCTTTAGGGATATGGAACGAGGATATGAAAAATATGATTATCATCAACAAAGGGTCTGTACAAAATATTCCTAATATACCAGATGACATCAAAGAAATTTACAAGACAGTTTGGGAAATCAAGCAAAAGGATTTGATTGAAATGTCAGCAGATCGTGGTAAATTTATTTGTCAATCACAATCTCTTAATTTGTTTATAGAGAACGTAAATGCTGCTAAATTAACTGCTGCACACTTCCATTCTTGGAGACAAGGTTTAAAAACTGGAATGTATTACCTAAGAACAAAAGCTGCTGTTGATGCACTTTCTGGATTAGGAATAGATACAAGTAAATACAAAAGCGTAAAGGAAGAAACTCCTGCAGTTGAAACCAAAAAAGAAGTTAGTCAACCTTCTTTCAAAATTAACGAGGACTTAAAAGCTTTGGCTGAACAAACCATGAGCGACCTTTCATGTAGCTTGGACAATCCGGATGATTGCTTGTCTTGCGGATCTTAAAAAAATAGGCCCTGGTTTTACAGGGCCTTACACTTTATTTAAAAAATGGAAAAAGCAATAAAATTTGAAGAATTCGTACAAGTTTACGAGGAAAAAATAAACGAAAGGGTTCTTCCCGATAAACAAGGAAAAATTATGGTAATCCTTGGACCTCCTGGATCTGGTAAGGGAACAGTTTCAAAGAAGCTAGCTGAAAGAAATGGACTTGTTCACATTTCTACTGGTGAATTGATAAGAAATTCTGATGATAAGGAGCTTAAAAAACTTGTCTCTGGTGGAAATTTCATACCGGATAGAATCATGGTCAGAATGCTTAGAAAAGAGCTTGGCAAAGTGGATTTTTCAAATGGAGTAATCATTGACGGATTTCCCAGAAATTTAAAACAGGTAAAACTATTAGATTCATTATTGGGAAAACTAGGTGTTGGTTTAAGCCATGTTTTATTTCTCGATCTAAGCGAGGAAAAAGCCAAAGAGAGAATCATCAAAAGAGCAGAGAAAGAAAACCGTAAGGATGATAAAGATCCTGAAGTAATTGCTAAAAGATTCAAGGAATACCAGGAAAAAACTTCTCCTCTTGTTGACAAGTATAAAAAAAGCAGGAAGCTAATCACCATTGATGCCTCTGAGGGTAGTGAGGGTGTTTATAATTCGGTTATCAAAAAATTAGAAATCCCTGCTAAGAAAAAAGATGGAGGAAAAGAAAAAACTTCCTGATCTTGTAGTATTCAACGAGGAAACCCAAAGGTATGATTCTTTTCTAAAAAGGTATCCTACATCAGTTTCATCTCCTAAGATTGATGTTTCTGAGCTTTCTCTTTATAAACAAAGGGCTGCACTTCATGCTAACCACAAGTTTACAAAGAGAGCTGAAGAAATAAAGCAACAAATAGATAGTCTGATCCAGGAATACGAAGACAACGAGCTCGTATGGAGCTCGAACATGTCTTTTGAACCCCAAATTGGGAGTGAGATATATCTTTATGAAAATAAGAACGGGAAAAGATTTGGTAGCTTGATATCTCCAGATGAATGGAAAAATGACTTCATATATTTTGGAAACTTTAAACTAGACACTGACTTTTCCTGGAAAAGGATTGGATAATGGAAAATGTTAATGACAAGCTAATTTCAGATTTCATTTTAAAATTTGAAAAAGACATAGAATACAAGAAAAAAGTAAATCTTTCTGAGGAGGAACAACTCGATGTTATATTGGAAGTTTATTCCAATTACATAAAATATTTCACGGACCTATCAATATCTTCCTCCACTTTAATAAAAGGGAAGCACCCACATGTAGTGCTGGACTTTAATAACATAAATGTTGACGAGCTTGTTTCTCTTACCGAAAAAACTTTTATGGAATTGGGAATAAGATTTAAGAGACATAGATTTTCAGGCTCTCTACCTTTAATTTCCGGCAAGAATGCATCGGTCCCTGGTTTGCTCCATGGAAGAGGATATTTCATGTTTACCTTTTCTGAAAAATTCAGATCACTTGGCTCTTCGATAAAAATTGAATGTCTAAGAGAAAATCAGGTGGTGAAAGTATTAGATGGAAAGATTGATAATCTCTCCCTGGTTTTCTGGAATGGTAGGGGAATGAGTAGGACTTACTTTGATCCACTAGACGAGGAACAAACCAAGCAGGCTTTGGATCTATCCGACGAGGAGAATGGTATAGTCAGTATAGAAATGATATCTAATCGTGGTGCAAAAAATTTGAAAGTAAAAGGTGATTTTTCGGTCACTCTAAACGATCAACTAATTTTAAAAAGAATAACCTCGGTAGATCGGGGTTAAGGTTGAAATTTTTCTAAGAAAGTTACTATAAATAGAAACTGGAATAAAAGTTTCTATGTCAACTAAATCAAAGAAAAGAAAGGGAAGTAATTCTAACAAGAAATCCCCATTAACATTAGTAAAAACCACATCAGCACAAGAACCTCCTAAAGATCTAAGCATTCAAAGCATCAGCTTGTGCTTAGTTATGATAGTCAAAGACGAAGAGGATACAATCAGACGCTGTTTAACTCAAGTAGCACCTTACATTTCTTATTATGTAATCTGTGATACCGGATCAACCGATAACACAATCTCTGAGATCAAGTCTACTATGAGTGAATTTGGGATTGAAGGGGAAGTACACGAGCGACCTTGGGTAAATTTTGAAGTGAATAGAACCGAAAGCTTGGAATTGGCTAAAGGTAAATGTGATTATCGTTGGATTATAGATGCTGACGACACATTCAGGGTTACTGATTCAAAAATCAATCCATTTAACAATCTTCCCAAAGACGTTGACTGTTTCCAAATTCTATATAGACTGAATTCTTTACAGTATCACCGTGCTCAGATCGTTAGATCTGACCAAGATTGGGTTTACAAAGGAGTATTACACGAATATCTTGATCTCCCAGGGAAAGAAGGATTGGTACAATACCAGATCCCAGCTAATTATTGTCACGTTGATGCTGATATTAGTCCTTTGAAGAGGGCTAATAGTCTGGAAGAAAAATATGCTAAGGATGCTGAAATCCTAGAGAAAGCACTGGAAGATGATCCCGCCAACACAAGGTACATGTTTTATCTTGCACAAAGTTACCGCGACTCAGGACAAAAGCTTAAAGCAATCGATGCTTACGAAAAAAGAGTTGAAGCAGGAGGTTGGGAAGAAGAAGTCTACTATGCTTTGTACATGATTGGCAAGCTAAAGGAACAATTAGGAAGACATCCCGACGAGGTTGTTCAAGCTTATTCAAGAGCTTGGGAGTACAGACCACAAAGATTGGAAGCTGTATTTCACGTGATGAGAAAGTTAAGGGAAAGAGGAAGATGGATTTTATCTTTCACCTACGGAAACATGGCTATAAAAAATCCGGGAACATCTGACATTTTATTTGTTGAACCTGAAATCTGGCAGTGGAGGCTATTGGACGAATTTGCTTTGGCTGCATTCCACACAGGGAATCCTGAAATTGCTTTTGAAAAAATGCAAACTGTTGCAAATATGCCATTTTTCCCAAATCTTCCGGAGGGAGAGAGAGAAAGAATCAACAAGAACCTGGATCACTTCAGACAAGCAGCAGCTAAAAAAGCTGAATTTTTAAAACAGAATAAGAAAAAATAATTTTAAATGTCGAAAATACTTTCGATAGCTGCTACTGTTCATGATTGTGGTGTTGCCTACATAGTTGATGGCAAAGTAATTTGTGCTTTCGAGGAAGAAAGGTTTAAAAGAATCAAGGGGATATTTAATCAATTCGCTTTTCCTGAACTATCTTTAAAAGCTTTAGAAGAAACCTTTGGTGTTACCCCTTTCGATGATGACGTGATTGTAGTAATGCCAAAACCCGTTGTTTGCGGCTTGGATTATATAGAAAGATTACTGCAGGTCAAAAATATCACTCTATTTGGTCATCACGATTGTCATGCTTATTCTGCTTATTCTCTATCAGGATTTGACACTGAAACCTTAATTTTGACATTAGATGCTGGTGATTCTAACGGAATACCTGATGACATTTTGAATCTTGAGGTATTTGAGAAAATAAAAAAACAAAACCTCCCCTATAGGAAATTAGAAGTTTCTGAGGAAGAGTACCGTGAGATTGTTACAAAATCTAAGCAGAACAAAGAGAATCTCCCACACCAGCTCTGGATGCCCGCGGGATCATATTTTACGCAGGACCAAATGTTTTTGGATAGTTGCACACTTTCTTACCACATAGCAACCTCTGGAAAAATAGTTGAATCTGAATATGTTAAGGGATCACATTCGATTGCAAGCTTTTGGGATTATTATTGTAAAAGAGCTCTATTGTTTAGTGGAAAGGACGAAGGTAAAATTGTTGGTCTAGCAGCCCAAGGGAGTTTTGATCCTTACATTTTCGAAAATGTAGGTTCTTGTTTTATGTTCGATGGTAATCTGGCTTGGAAATATTATGATAAAGCTAGAGATTTTTTTGCAAAGCTTGACCTAGTTGGTAACATTGAAATGAGAAAGAAAGGAGCATACATGCTTCAAATGTTGAGTGAGCAGTATATTCTAGGTCTTGTTGATTGGTTGAAGAAAAAGAATCCAAACTGTAATAAATTAGCTTTGGCTGGTGGGGTTTTTTCTAATGTAAAGATCAACCAAAAGCTAAATGAATTTTCTTCCTTTGATGAGATATTCATAGCACCAGGAATGGGAGACGGTGGTCTTGCATTGGGTGCAGCTTTAGCCATGGCAAACCAAATGGGTGAATTTTTTCCACAACAAGTTGAAAACGTTTTTTGGGGTTTGCCCACAAATTTGAATCATGATGACAAGGATTTGGTAAAAACCAAATATGATCCAGATAAAGTTGCCGGGTTGCTCTTCTCTGGTAGCGTAGTTGGTGTATTTTCTAATAATAGAGAATGGGGACCGAGAGCTTTGGGTGCAACCTCCATTTTGTTTGATCCCTCGAATAAAAACTCGCAATCTTATATTAATTCGAGATTAGAAAGGAATGATGAGATGCCTTTCGCTCCTATTGTCCTAGCAGGATTCGAAAGCGAGCTCTTCTATTGTTACAAATCAAAATATGCAGCCAAGTTCATGACAATTTGCTATGATGTCAAAGAGCAGTGGGTTGAAAAAATACCCGGTGTTATTAACCAATTCGATAACACTGCTAGGATTCAAATTGTTGATGAATCAAATGAACCGTTTTACTCAATCCTAAAAAGGTTCTACGAGCTCAAAAAAATACCAGCCCTACTTAACACCTCTTTTAACGTTCACGGAGAACCGATTATCAACAAAGTGGAAGAAGCATTTACACACCTTAAAAATGGTGTTGTAGATTACCTTGTTGTTGGTGAAAACCTATACTCAAGACCTAGCATTACCCCAGAAACAATTTTCGAAATCTAAATAAATGGAACTATTAAACACCCACCCAATTAAAAAATCAGACCTAGGATTCCACGGAAATCTCTTTGGCGGAAAACTCCTCAGTTGGATCGATGCTTCTGCTGCTGGATATGCGATGCAACTTTGTGATACCCCAAGGATGGTGACTGTTTCTATAGACAGCTGTTTTTTTAAAAAACCTGCGAAGGAGGGACAACTTCTAAAAATCTACGCTTCACCATCTAACGTTGGAAAAACCTCAGTCTCTATTCAGATGGAGGCTAGATCACACAATGTGTATACCGGACAGCAAAAGGAAATCCTGAAAACAACTATTAAGTTTGTTAGAATAGATGAGGAAGGAAATCCAATTCCTATTAGTGAAAGAGCAAAGGAAAGAATACTAACGATCATGGAGAACCACTCAAAATCAAACAAGGACTGATATATAGTCTATGCACATTCAAGACTTTAAAGAGTACAGGGGTAGATTAAGTGAAGGACTTGATTTTCACGTCAAGAATTCAATAAATTTATCCGAAAGCGTCTATAGAATAGAGTCTAATGCTTGGTTGGACCTAGTCAACGAAGCAAGATCACTCTGGAT
>JACCDJ010445850.1_pt1 | contig 11070 bp, 9 predicted proteins | sample 7444481 | NCBI WGS metagenome assembly JACCDJ01 (sample SAMN15323435, study PRJNA562643) | freshwater metagenome | isolation source: river surface water | place: USA:Blue River Watershed | collected 2017-08-15 | reverse complement strand
GTTGAACCGTTTATACGAGATGGAGTTTAATTATCAGAAACGCAAGGGAATGGTGGGTGGAATGGATGAAGAATTGTTGGTTTTGGAAAGTGAAATTGGAAAATTGCGAACCTCATTGTCGGAGTCTATAGGACAGTTGAAAGAAAATACCCAAGAGACGATTCGAAGAATGAAGAGTGAGTTGAATTTGAAGATGTCTTCGCTCACTACTTTACCGGGTAAAGAGCGGATGTTGTTGGATATTAGTCGCCAACAGGCCATTAAAAACTCTATTTACACCTTTTTATTAGAAAAAAGAGAGGAAAGTGCTATTTCATTTGCCTCCACTGTTTCCGATGTAAGGCTGGTGGAGCCAGCGCAAGGGGATGAAGATCCCGTGAAGCCGAAAAAGATCATTATCCTTATCATCTGTTTGTTGTTAGGTATTGTTTTACCGGGGGTATATGTGTATTATTTCGAAGTATTAACGGGTAAAATAAAGTTCAGAAGTGACATAGAGAGTCGAACTAGTTTGGCGGTATTAGGCGAGATTTATCAGGGTGAAGAGGACAGTGACTTTATCATCAGCAGTGATAATCGTAGTGCCATTGCTGAATCGGTGAGATCGGTTAGAAGTAAAATGAGTTATTATTTGAAGGGTGAGGGAAGTCAAGTCATTCTGATCAGTTCTTGTTTACCAGGGGAAGGGAAGTCTTTTATCACCACGAATGTTGCCTTGAGTTTGGCACTGATGGGAAAGAGGACTGTGGTAATAGCAGCGGACATGAGGAAGCCCAGAATTCATAAGGCATTTGGTGTTTCGGCGTCTCAGGGATTGTCGCAAGTTTTAATTGGCAAGTTACATGTTGATGAGGCCATACAGTCTACGGAATACAAGGATTTGTTTATCATGTCACCTGGTCCTATTCCTCCGAATCCGGCAGAGCTATTATTGAATAAGGAATTCAAGTTAATGATCCATAGACTTAAGGAGCAATTTGATTATGTTATTATTGATTCACCACCTTTGGGATTGATTTCAGATGCTGAGATAATGGCTGAAGAAGTTGATTTTAGTTTGTTTGTGGTGAGACATGATCACTCATTGAAAGAAGCAGTGAAAAACGTGTTAGGGCCTATTGACAAAGAATCTAAGTTTTGGCCAGCGGCGGTGGTTTATAATGGGATAAAGAGACGAGGTATCACCAAGTATGGAGGTAGTTATGGCTACGGGGGATACGGCATGAAATATGGTTACACTTACGGTGATGATAAGTCATCGTCGTAAATGAATGAGTGCACATGTTAATGAAATTGCTTGGAAATAAAATTTTTCAGTATCTTTTCTTTCGTTACACTTCTTTTGGATTACAATTATTAAATTCATTGCTCATCGCGTTTTTGCTTGGTCCGGGCATTTTTGCCAATTGGGCATTTATTCTTTTGGTAGTGCAGTATTTTAATCAATTAAATTTTGGTATTCCGCAGGCCTTGAACAATGTTTTATCAATATCAAAGGAGGATGTGATAGTATGTGAAACGGCTTTCCAGAAGTCGTTTACGGGAATATTGATTTTAAATTTACTGACAATTATCTTCTTCGGAGTGCAGTACTTTGGTTGGATTCAATTGGGTAACGAGTTTGACTTTGGAGAGTTTTTATGGTTGGTTTGTTTTTGGGTAATTACTAATCAGATATTAATTCTGTTGATCAATGTAAATAGAATTTATGGCCAACTAAAAGAGATCAATCTTTATCAGTTGATGCCACAAGTGTCCATTTTTATTTTTCTTTTAATTTGGAGAACGGAAATTTCTATTACTAAGATATTATGGGTTTGGTTAACTTCTAATATCGTCAGCATTGTTCTGTTATGGCGAGTAATTCCGCTGAGATTGGGTAGGAATGGGGATTTGAGATTTAACGATTTGCTCGGTAGAAAAGGGTTACTCTTGTTTGTTTACAACTCTTCTTTTTATTTAATTGTAGTGATAGTAAGATCTCTATCTAGTTCTAATTTCACGAGTGTTGATTTTGCATATATGTCTTTTGCATTTACCTGCGCTAACTCGGTCATTCTTTTGATAGATTCATTTTCATTTATCGCATTCCCTAAGTTGTTGGGTAAATTTTCTAAGATGAGTGAGGTTCAACTTCAGAGATCATTGGAGCAATTGCGATTAGAATACAGTACCATTGTCGGTGGGTTGGCCTTTGTATTTATTTCTGTATACGCTTTTGGAATTCAATTGTCACAGGAGTATAGAGATACATTGTTAATGTTTATCTTGTTCTTGGGGTCTCAAATTGTACTATCCAGATCATTTGGAATTTCCATTGTGTTGATGGCTAAAGGCCGTGAGGCGCAATTGGCAGTCATTGCGTTTTTATCGTTGGTTGTCGGATCGATGGCAACATGGATATTTATTTGCTATTTAGATTTTCTCATATCTTGGAGTATTTCGGGAATTTATGTAGCCTACATTACTTTTGCAATCGGTTTACAAATTCTGTATGGTGATATTCACCAGAGCAAAAGAAACATCATTAGGATTTTGGTTTCTTTGTTCTCTTTTAGGTTGTTTTCTCCCTTAATATTGGCTGTCATCCTAGCTGTTCTTAAAGTAGATCCAATTTTTCTATCGGCTCCTTTGCTTTTGTTTTGTCTACTGAATATAAGGGGTTCGATATTGGTTTGGAAGAGATTAAAAATGTTAATGAATAGTCCAGGGGTCATTGATTTGTAATGAAATGAAAGGGAATGTCTCCATTATATATGTCCAAACCCCTTTTCATTGGAGAGTGGCGAAGCGTATTATTTTCAAGCCAGATGCGGAGAGTATTAATTGGTTGATTGTTTGTAATCCTTTGATGTCCTCATTGTTAAAAGAAGAGGCGGCGGAATTTCAAATTGTAAGCACAGAAAATCTTGAATTAAAGTTCAGTTGGAATCTTTTTGGTCATTTGATTAATCGAGGGAGGTTATTGAAAAGTATAAGAGAAGAGAAAAAGAAGTGGGAGGGATTTACTCAATTGAATCATATTCAAAAGATTTTCTTTTTTTCAGAGAAGAATGTTTTTATTCAAATGTTGATGAATTTAATCGACGCGAATACTGAGGTTTGGTGTGTGGATGAAGGAACTGCTTTGTATGTAGAGGAGAAAACTTTGGACTGGGTGTTTAAGTGGGCTTATCGAATCGTAACTCCTCTTTTATTGGGATGTAGGTATGAATTCTTCAGAGCGCATGGAACACATTCTAGGATTAATCGTTGGTTAGTTCGTCTTCCATTTTGCTTTCCTAACAAGGGCAATGAGAAGGCGGTTGTGGGATTTCAAGAGTATGGAATCGCTGAAGTTCAGTCCATTCCGAAATTCGTTACCAGACCCATGAAGATGTTGATTTTATTTTCACCATTTTCAGAGGATAAAAGGAAATCGATTCAAAAGGAAGGTGAAATGTTGCACAATCTTGTAGCATTCCTTTCAAGGCATCATTGGCAGATTGTCATTAAGCCGCATCCAAGGGAAAAGAATTTTGAGAAATATTCAACGATCAAAGATGTGGATTGTGTGAAGATATTGAGTGAAAAAAGTTCGTCGGAGGTATTGGATTACCGGGATTTTGGCGCGGTAATCCATTTTTATTCTTCTTCGGTGATTGATTTACTCGAGTCGGGATTTCCGGCGAGTTGGATCATCACCTTGGAAGCGGGTTATCACCTCGATATACCATCGATATTTGGAAAAACCCATGAACTTAAGTTAGGTGATTGGAAACAAATGGAGATTTTGCTCAATGAATAAATTGTTTTGGATTCTTGGCTTGTTGTTTCCTGTGGCACTTCATTTGGTAAGCTCAAATGGCTTTTTTTACTCTAATTTGTTTTTACTCTTACTTTTCATTCTAAAGGCGTTAGATTTTTTTTTCGTACAAAAAAAATGGAAGGCACATTATGATTTTCAGTTCTTGTTACTGGTGATGGCTTTATTTTATTTTGTTTTTCTTGCCGTTTATTTCAAGTTTGGACAGTGGGGAGGGCGAGATTTTTTTTCTTTGTTGATATTGTTTTTTGTGCTTTTTGTTTTTTTGCAGTTGCCAGGTTATCCTAAGGAAAATCTTCGAAAAATATTACCTCGTAATTGGGTAGCAACTTGCTTGCAGATACTCATAAGTTTTTCAATTCTATTATTGTTTTTCTATTTGCTGAACAGTAATTTATTCGCTAATGCCGAAAAGCGATTTATGGGTTGGTCTTCCTCGCCAACTACATTTTCGATTTACTGCATGTGGGTAATATTTTTTGCTTACCATTTGATAGAAATGAATAAATTTTGGAGGATGCTGTTGTTAATCATTGGTTTGATAGTGGTATTTCTGTCTGGGACGAGAAGCTCTTTATTGGTGTATATCATTTTTGGTTTCAGTTTTATTCCTATTTTGCATCATATCTTGAGGAAGAATTTCTTTTTACTTGTGGTGGGATTTATTTTTCTTTTTTTATTTTTTGATACGATATCGCTATTCTTGTTCGAAGAGTATATGAACAATTGGTTGGGCAGATACAAGCAAGATGACGACATGTCATTGTTGACCAGGCAGGTTATCACTTCTGGGATGTTGCATACAATTTCAAATTCCTCATTTACAGAGCTTTTTTTTGGGCATGGAATCAATTTTTCTCTGGGTCAGCTCAATTCGAATAAGGGAGAGGTGGTCATTTTGGCTCACAATGATTTTTTGAAATTTATCGTTGATTTTGGTCTTTATTTAACCATGTCGATGTTCTACTTCGTTTTTAGGATCTTCAAATCCTTTAGCGGAAAATCTTATATCCCTTTGTTGATTTATTTTTGTTCGTATTTTCATAACATGGCATTAGATCATTGGAACCTATTTTTTCTACTGCTATCCGGAGTTGTTTTGTTTGCATTTGAAAAGAAGTATTAAATTGAAATGGGCTATGTGTGACCGGTCTTGGGATTATATACATCAACTGGTGGATGATTATGAGGGAAGAGAGGGGATATTTTCTTTTGTTAATCCTTACTCTATGATGAAACTGAAGAATCAAGGAGATTGGTTGAAGAAAGTGGATGGTTGGCATGTAGATGGTATTTCTCTTGTAAAATGGTTGTCATGGAGTTTGGGTAGACCTTTGAATAGATACAGCTTTGATGACACATCGTTAGCTCCGATTGTTTTTAGACGTGCCAGCCAAGAGGCTTGGCGAGTCGTGTTAATAGGAAGTGATTCCATTTCCATTGAAAATAGTGTTAGGAAGTTGAAGGAACAGTACGATTTGAATATTGTTTATTTTCGAAATGGTTTTTTTTCAGGGTTGTTGGAAAGAGAATCCTGTCTAATGCAAATAAATGAGTTGAATCCTGATTTAGTGGTAGTAGGAATGGGTGCACCATTGCAGGAGAAATTCCTAGTGGATTTGGTGGGTTTAGGTTGGCGTGGAAGGGGTTATACCTGCGGGGGATATTTTCATCAATTGGGAGGTAGTGTAGACTACGCCTATTACCCCAATTGGATGAATAAAATGAATTTACGATGGCTATTTAGAATGGTGGATGAGCCAAAGCTGATTCGGCGCTATATGTTGGATTATCCTATTTTTTTTATGACGGCATTATATAGGTGGTTTGTCTGCGGATAGTACGGGTATTCAAGAAAAGTTTTGCATCTTTGCTTCTTAGAAATGAAGGGTAAGTTTGGATATTCGAAATATTTGCCACTATTGAGTGGACTGATTGATATAATCCTTATCAATGTGTCGTTTTTTTTATCTCATTATTTTCGTTTTCATAATGATCAATGGTGGCCGAATGGACATGACGCGGAGTTTTGGTTTCTTTGTAATTTTTTGTATTTGGTCATTGCTTATTATCAAAGAGCATATGCTTTCATAAGAGTGGATGCAATGGAGCGAGTGGTTACGAAATTCGCTACATATTTTTTTATATACGTTGCGACTATCTATCTTTTTTTGTTCTCTCTTAACCTAGATGAGATTGCGAGACTGTGGATCATCTATTTTCTAATTTTTTCTTTTTTGTTTATTATTTCCTCACGTATCGGAGCTTTGATGTTTTTCAAATGGTATCGAAAGCACGGAAAAAATTACATCAAAATTGTGATTGTGGGAAGTGATTCTGTGAGTGTTCAGTTGTTTCATTACTTGCGGAATGATTTGACTCTGGGATACAAGGTATTGGGATTGTTTGATTTTGACAGGGGAGGAGTGGATTTGCAAAATATTTCATCCGCTCAATACTTGGGAGATCGCTCTCTGTTGCTGGAGTATTTGGAGCATAATGAAGTGGATGAGGTGTATTGGAAACTAGGTGGTGATATTGACCCACATCTCAAGAAAGTGGTGGAGTACTGTGAGAATAATTTGATTCGATTTAGGATGGTGCCATTTTTGGGACTGGATGTCCTAGGTAGAAAGCCTCATATTGATATGTATCACCTGATTCCAGTAGTGACATTGAGAAAAGAACCATTGCAGATAGCCTCGAATCGAATGCTCAAGCGCGGCTTTGATGTACTTTTTTCCCTTATGGTTTTGTTGTTGTTAGCGCCCACTGTTTTTTTGCTCATTGGGATACTCATTAAAATCTTCACTCCAGGGCCGGTTTTTTTCAAACAATTACGGAGTGGAGAGAACAATAGGGAATTTTGGTGCTATAAGTTCAGGACGATGCGTGTGAATCCTTTTTCTGATGAGCTGCAAGCCACTAAGAAAGATGAGAGAATAACACCCTTTGGAAGTTTTTTGCGGAGAACGAGCTTGGATGAACTCCCTCAGTTTTGGAATGTGCTGATGGGTGAAATGTCGGTGGTAGGCCCTAGACCTCATATGTTGAAGCACACTGAAGAGTATAGTCAAACCGTGAGTAAATTTTTGGTCCGACATTTTGCAAAGCCGGGCATCACTGGTTGGGCGCAGGTCAATGGTTTCAGAGGTGAAACCAAAGAGTTAGAAGACATGGAGAAGCGAGTGCAAGCCGATATTTGGTATGTCGAAAATTGGTCGCTGCTGTTGGATTTCAGAATTGTGCTTTTAACGATTCTGAATATGTTCAGAGGGGAAAAAAATGCTTATTGATTATTCCTTTATCCACTTTTGAACCTTCATTTCACCCTTCATGTTTTCGAGTTCTATCCAATATAATCCTTGAGTTAATGGGCTCAAGTCTGCGGTATTTTCCTTGGATTGAAAAATGATTTGTCCTGCAATATTTCGTATTGACCATTGACGAATGCCGGCATTCGAGCGGATATTGATCCATCCTTGGCTCGGATTCGGGAATATGTCAAACGAATGTGCTTGAGCAGCTTCCACCTTCATAGGTTCACAAGCTTGCTCGCATTCTTTCATCAAATCATAAAAATAGCCGGCGTAATCCACCCCATCGCTACCAATGGAACTACAGCCAGATAAAAAGACGCAACCGCTGTCGGTGGCCGCAATTCCCAACGGCATAGCGCATTCTCCAAAAGTGACACCGTTTGGAATGGGGACACAAAAAGCCATGCAAGGTCCTGACATCCATGTACTCACTCCGTTGTAATAAAGAGCAACACACTCATTAAGATAGGTTTGATTGTCACAGCCACACACAGGCACATAATCAGCGATACAATCTACGGCCCAATTGATCAGGCTGTCCTCAATACAAGGCAAGGTTATCAAAGTGTCTTCGCCGCATGCACTCACACATTCCCATGTGGAAGTATAAAAATATCCGGCATAATCCATTCCATCACTGCCGATGGAACTGCAACCAGAGATGAAAACACAGCCACTATCAGTATTTGCAACCCCAAGGGCCATGTCGCACAATCCGAAATCAACCCCTGAGGGGATGGTCTGACAAAGGGTATCTACTGTTGAACACTCGCCTTGAGTCCAGCTGGTAACTCCTCCAAAGTTAGTGGCTTCACATTCATTACCATAAGTAACTTCGTTGCAACCACATACGGGCATCCAAATCATCGGACATATAGCGGTAGGATTGATTAAGCTAGGATCTACGCAAGGGGTGTCTACCACATTGACGCATTCTCCTTGGGTCCAGCTGGTAACACCCCCTAAATTAGTGGCTACACAATCATTGCCATAGGTTACCCCATCACATCCGCAAACGGGCATCCATATCATCGGGCAAATGGCCATAGGATTGATCAAAGTAGAATCGATGCATTGAGAAAATGCAGATTTCAACATTAAACCGAGGACGAAAATAAAGATTGCTTTTTTCATGAAATGAGTTTTTTGTTAGATACTAAATGTAGTGTAAAGGTTGCTTAAAAAAAAAATGCCCAACGGGCATTTTTTCTCAGTCTTCATCATCATCGCCACCTTCCTCTTGGTCGGCGTTGTCATTGTCGTCTTCGTCGTCATCATCGTCTGAAGAATCGTCATTTTTAAATGAATCGAATTCGTTGTCTCCTATACCCACGGAATCATTCTGATCGTCATCATCCACCTGCATATTTTTGTCTATTTTGAACAGGTAAATGGTGTCCTCTGTGCGAATTTCCAATGCTTTAATAAATTCACCTTTGGGTGTGGTAAAGGAAATCAAGTGCTCATTTTCAAAACCATTAGGAAAATGGGCGGCAATCAACTCCTCATGTTCTGGAGAGATGGATTTGTAATCTTTGATAATTCTTTTCATGTCACAAAAACTTTCTACTGATTCAATAACCACGCGAATATAAGGGGAGCAACGATGGTAGCGTCACTCTCAATTACGAACTTAGGAGTGTGAATATCCAATTTGCCCCAAGTGATTTTTTCATTCGGAACGGCTCCGCTGTATGAACCATAACTGGTGGTACTATCGGAGATTTGACAGAAATACCCCCAAAACGGAACATCATGCATTTCCATATCTTGATACAACATAGGCACTACACAAATCGGAAAATCGCCCGCGATTCCACCACCAATTTGGAAGAATCCCACTCCCTTTCCACTGGAGTTTTTGGTGTACCAGTCTGCCAACCACATCATGTATTCAATACCACTTTTCATGGTGGTGGGTATGATTTCTCCTTTGATGCAATAGCTCGCAAAAATATTGCCCATGGTACTGTCTTCCCATCCAGGCACCACGATGGGTAAGTTGCGCTCTGCTGCGGCCACCATCCATGAATTTTTAGGATCGATTTGGTAGTATTGTTCCAATACACCACTCAAAATCATTTTGTACATGAATTCATGTGGAAAATATCTTTCGCCTTTGTCATTGGCTTCTTTCCACAACGCGTGGATGTGCTTTTGTAATCTTCTGAAGGCTTCCTCTTCTGGGATGCAAGTATCCGTGACGCGATTCAATCCTTCTTCTAAAAGAGCCCACTCATCTTGTGGTGTCAAATCTCTGTAGTTGGGCACACGGCGATAATGATCATGCGCCACTAAATTCATCAAATCTTCTTCCAGATTGGCACCTGTACAGGAGATGATATCCACTTTTCCTTGGCGTATCATTTCTGCCAAACTGATTCCCAATTCAGCAGTGGACATAGCTCCTGCTAATGTGACCATCATCTTACCCCCTTCAGTTAAATGGGTTTCGTAGGCCTTGGCCGCATCGATGACGGTGGCGGAGTTGAAATGGAGATAATTGGTCTCCATGAACTCTCTGATACTATTGTATTTTTTCATTTTCTAATGGCGATTGGGAAATCAATCTGCGCGCAAATATGTGCATGAAGTAGTGAACTCAAAAAGAAAAAAACACTTTTTTTTCAGCGAAGATCGGACCGCTGTTTTTCGTACAAAAGATTCACCAATTTTCTTTTGATGATTTTCTTTAACTGATGATCTAAAGCCTTGTTTTTGGGGTCTTTTAGCACATAATGTACTTTCAAGTCTACGGATTGAAATCCTATGTTGACTATTTTGATGGCAAAAGTATCGGGCAAAATCATCTCGTGAAAATTTTGGATATTGCTCCAAATGGTACTTTCTAGGTGGTCGATGTCGTGTATAGTGGTAGGGTTGATTTGAAAATCGATACTCGATTTTTTTAAATCACGGCGGGTGTAGTTGATGATTTCTTCGGAAAAAATTCTATTATTGGGAATATAAATGATATCATCATCTTCGTTGAGCAAGTGAACATTGGTGAGGGTAATATCTAAAATTTTCCCCCTTGAATTTCCGATGGCCACTTGATCTCCAATATTGATGGTTTTGGTAAATGTCATGTACATGCCATTGATGACATTGGCGATATAATCTTTGGTCATCACCACCAATGCGGCAGCTAAGAGGGATAGGGTAGTAATGGCTTCTTTGATGGAGATGTTGAGCAAGGACATCACCAAAGCGGTGAGCATCAGACCATAAATTATGGTGGAAATGTGATTTATTCCTGTAGTGAAATTATCTCGCTTACGCTTCGGATCATCCGGTCTGTAAGTGATGAGAATGGCTTGTTTAGCGGCTTCGACTACCAAGAATGCAACTGCCACTCTGAAGAGAGTATGCTCAAACAGCGCGGGTACATGTGTAAGCTCGGTAAGCTGAGAGTAAAGCGGTTTCATCAACATCAGCAGGGCGATGCCAGCAACGTAAAGCAGTAATTTGATGAAATGTCCTCTGGGCATTAGTCGAAATAACCTAAAATTTCTAATACCTCCTTGGGTTTTTGCTCGTGACTGAATTCGCGATATTTCACTTTTCCTTTCGCATCACGATCAATCAATATGTGTCGAGGAGACGGCACCAAACAATGATGAATTCCACCAAAACCTCCCAGGGTTTCTTGATAAGCACCGGTATTGAAAAATCCAATGAACTGATCTTGATCGGGATAAAACTTGGGCATATATATCGCGTTCATGTGTTGCTCTGAATTGTAATAATCATCGCTGTCACAAGTGAGCCCACCTAAAAATACACGCTCATAAATTTCCTTCCAATTGTTAAGAGGAAGCATAATGAAGCGGCGATTGATGGCCCAGGTATCAGGCAATGTGGTCATGAAAGAGGAGTCGATCATGTTCCACTTTTCGCGGTCGTTTTGATCTTTTTGATGCAAAATTTTAAATAAAGCCCCAC
>JACCDJ010242598.1_pt1 | contig 11075 bp, 9 predicted proteins | sample 7444481 | NCBI WGS metagenome assembly JACCDJ01 (sample SAMN15323435, study PRJNA562643) | freshwater metagenome | isolation source: river surface water | place: USA:Blue River Watershed | collected 2017-08-15 | reverse complement strand
TTCCGCGTGGTGAACCTGAATAATCCCATCTGACAATTTTTCGATACAGCAAAGCCTTGGAATTAGTTGTAGCTCTCGAGAGTAGATCTATTTTTGGCTCTCCCGTTTTCCAGACCTCTTGAAGTGAAATCACCATCTCGGAATTGGATTCAGAGATGTATGTATCTGTCGTGGGATTGTAATTTGTTAGATTGAAATTGGGATTAAAAAAGAGGGTTCGCAACTCTGAATAGTCACCAAAGACTTGTTCATATATCGAGTTAAGCAACACAGTCTGATCAATAAAATCAATGACTAGAACCGAGTGATTAATCGCTTCTAAAATCGCGGAATTACGCGAAAATTCTATGTGCTCTCGCGCCAGTTGTCTCTGAGTTTCAGTTATTTCAGTGATTTGTATCAGAAGTACTTCACCAATTCTGGATATCTGGCAATCAGAAATCTCTCCTTTTCTCAAATTATTATCGATAATATTTCTTGATAAGCCATCTGCAGCAGTTGTTTTTAAGGCATTTACAAATTCATGGTGTGATGAAGATTCGATTTGATCAATCAAATTTCGACTTTTAGCATTCATGAAGTTGGGGTTGATAAATTTACTGGCACTTTCATTCATGGTAATCACATTAAGCGCCAAATCGCAGATTATGTGTGCAGTCTTTAAAGACTTCATTGCCAATTGAGTATCTCTTGCCAAAGTCTGCTCCACTAGTACCTCCAAGAGCATTGAAGCCCTGCATCCTCGCAAAATGTTCGCAAATCGCGACAATGGGTGGTCAAATCTTGATGGTGTCGCGATGTATTCGCAGGGTCTTTGCAATTCTTTTTGAAAAAGATGTTGTTCAAATCTGGCAGAGAATCATCTATCAGATCCAAAACATATGAATTCAAATATAAGGGAGAAATGGATGAAACATCTGACCAGTCGGTTCTTAAAAACTGGCGCTGTTGCTACTGTAATAAGTGGCGCAGTTTTAGTCTTTGGAAATAGTGTATTTGCCGGCTTAAATGCCACAGTTTCTGGAGCAAATGCCTCAAATGCAGGAACACTAGTTCTTTCAAGCTCCAATAACGGAGTTGGTTTTTCGCAATCAGTCAATAATTTAGCGCCAGGTGATGTGGTAAATCGCTATATCACTCTGACAAATAGTGGCACGCTCGATGCTCAAAGCTTGGGCTTAGCAGTGACTGCAACTGGGACAAATACCTTGATAAGCGATGGAATAGCCCCAGCTACTAATAGAGCCCTCACTTTAGCGGTCTTTTCTTGCGCTGGCGGTACATGGAATACGACGACCGGTATCTGCTCGGGCACAGTTACCACCGAGATTACTTCAACTACGCTTGCTGATTTTGCTAGCAAAAAGAATTTCAGTGCTACTTCAACCCTAAATGCAAGTGGAGCCGTAAATTTACAGATGCAATTAACACTCCCGGACCAGAATGAGACCACGGTTAATGGAGTAGCGCCAGCCAACACAATACAAGGTGGATCAGTCTCCCTGTCTTACTTATTTAGTCAAGCACAGCGCACCAACACGACAACCAACAGCTAAGAAATATTCACAGAAGTTATAAGCATGAGGAGAGGGCCAATTAGCAAGTCTAGATTCCGAAAGAGATCTAAATTTTTGGTTTCATTCATGATATTGGCTCTCTCCTTTTCAATTCAGGTTGAGCGTTCAGATGCTCTAATAGTCGCAAATAGCACTTTGAACATCAGTGGCGGTACAGGTGCATGGTCCAGCGCGCTAGCTACAGCAAATGGATCAAGTACAAATAACTCATATCAAATCACATGGACTGGTAGTGCAAACCGACAAAATGAGCTCTTAGCTGTCGTCAATACCGGAAATTTTGATTTAGTCGCAACCCATCTAACTTTTAGCAGCGTAAAGAGCAATGGCGATACTACTAACCCGCCAACTCTAACTTTCGAAACCTGTTCAGGTACCTGGAACCTGACTACCTTTGCATGCTCTGGAACCATAACCCAGATTGGTAGCAGCACATCTGGTCAGATAGATATAAACCGCTATTTAACACCTGGAAATAGATCGGTAATTAGAGTTACAAATGCCAGAAACAATACTGGCAATTACATTACTACCTTTAATAGTAGAACTTTTAGAAGTGATATTCGTTTTGGAATCGTAATAAATTCATGAAGAAAAAAGCGTCGACTCTGTTATATCTGGTATTGATAATTGGGACTCTGATATCAGTCAGATACGCTTTACATCATCAATTGCGCATAGTGCATGTAGTCTCTAATTCAATGTCCCCTGAATTCAGCAAAAATGATTTAATTCTGGTAGGCAGCATCAAGAGCGCAAATTTAAAGAGGCATCAAATAACAATATTGCCTTCATTGGATAAGGCCGGGATCTATTACGCTCACCGAATCATCTCAATAGAAAAAACTAGTGATGGAAGGATCTTGGTTAGCACTAAGGGAGATGCCAATCCGGTGGCGGATGATGAAAAATTAATAATTGAGAGTGCAATGACCCCGGTATATCTAGGGGTGATTCCCATTTCAAAAGCGCCTGGATTATTGGGAAATGCAGCCATTTTCTTTGGGCTAGCCACCTCTCTGACACTAGCACTTCTCTCGCTTTCATTTATGCAAAGTGCTCTACGAAGAAGGAGTCGCAAACATGCAGCATCCTAAAATTAAAGACTTATTGGATTTAGCGATCAAGTCTAACTGTGATGGTTATTCCATCTGGCGTGCAAAAAGGGATAGACAGAATCAAATTATTGACTTTGAACTGATTTACTCTAGTGATGCTGCCGTCGATCCAACAAAGATGGCCACTGCAAAGTTGGTTCACAAGCTAATGAATGAGGTGATCATGGACGGCGATGCTGAGCGAGTCAAGAGCGCGCTAAGAAACGCGTTAAAAGCTTTTGAGACTAGCGGTTCAAAACACCGAGCTCAGAATATCGATGGATGGATGACCAACACTGAGAGCACCATCATTCCGCTAACTAAAGATGAAGTTCTAATTACCTATGTGAATAAAAGCCAGGCAAAGATCATTCATAATAATCATTGGATATCAGACCATGACCCGCTCACTGGCCTAATAAATCAAGTGCTATTAGATGAACTTATTAGCCAAGCTTTGATGCAGTTACAATTACATTCCGAGCCATTTGCTTTTGGGATAATTGATTTAGATGATTTCAAGAATCTCAATAAGAATTTTGGAGTTGCACTTGGAGATCAGGTGTTACGTAATTTTTCGGAGCTACTGAAAGATAAATTACGTAAGAGTGATCGGATAATTAGACTTTCGGAGGACGATTTTGCGGTAGTGCTGCGAGATACGCACGATATCTCTGAAATCACAGCATTGAGCAAGAATCTCATGCACGGTGCTGCCAGAGGTTGGCGGATAAATGGCGAGCATATATCTTTGAGTTTTTCTGCTGGATTTGTATTAGTGGGCGATTATCATGTTGAGCCTCGGGAAATCTTTCATCTGGCGCAAGAGCAGATGTTCAAGGTGAAAAACCAAGGCAAGAACGGGGCAATTTCAACTATCTTGCATGGGATGGTGGCCAATTAATTGTCAACGATTGGCCAGCCAGACTTGTAGGGCATGTCCTGAGACTTCAACTCGGTCCGATGGCATTGCAAGAACTGGGTTGTAACTATCGGTCTTTTCCATTGAATCAAAGATGCAACGATAACTTTTTCCCCAAGCCTCATCAGGCAGAGTAAAAGTTGTGGATGCTCCGGATGAGTTCATCATTAGCATCAAGCCATTCTTGGGTCCAGCTTCTAGAAATACCGTCAAGGATCTCTTATCGCCATCTGACCAATGTTCGTCCTTCATTTCGTTGCCAGACAAACTAAACCAAGCAATATCTTTTCTCTCAGTTCCAGTATCCATTTTGCCCGTAAAGAACTCAGAAGTGATATCTGATAAGTAAGTTTTTCTGATTCGAATCAATTCAATGAAAGCGTTTTTTAGATCCAGCCGAGATTCATCTGGCGACCAATCTAAAGCCCACCCACCAAACCAAGCTTCAGAACTATTCCAGTTACTAAAATCTAATTCAACTGGCAAAGTGAAAGCATTATTGGATCCATGTTGCGTTCGGCCAACTTCATCACCCATAGTAATCATTGGAACTCCAGATGAAAGTAGCAGCGTTGCAAGAATTGACTTCTGAAGCGAAGCGCGAATTTGATTTATCGTTACATCTTCAGTCGGTCCCTCAATACCGACATTCCAAGAGCGATTTGCGTTGTGTCCATCTCGATTCTCTTCACCATTAGCTTCATTACGCTTCTCTTGAAAAGTGACAAGATCATTTAAAGTAAAACCATCATGCGCGGTCACAAAATTAATTGAAGAGGTTGGTCCTCGAAAGTAGAAGATATTGCTAGATCCAGCAATTGACGAGGCAAGAGCGCTGACCCCTTCGCCATAGCCTCTAGAAATGTCTCCTAACCAGAATTGTCGGATTGCATCTCGGTAATAGTCGTTCCATTCACGCAAAGGATATTGAAACTCTCCGAGTGAGTACCTGGAGATATCCCAAGGTTCAGCGATTAATTTCAACTGGCGTAATACCGGGTCTGCAGTAATGGCCGCAAAAAGCGCTGAATCAATCATTTTTCCGGTGCGATTTAGTGAGGTCGCAAGATCAAATCTAAAGCCATCAACACCGATTACCTGAGTCCACCAGCGTAAAGAATCTATTACGAGACGCACACCGTGTGGCTTGCCAGCGCTAAAGGTATTTCCACAACCAGTGTTATCAATGTAATGGTCGGTGCCACCATGTCGATACCAATTTCGATTATCGATTCCTTTAAATGAAAGATGTGGCCCTCCAGGTCCGCCTTCGGCAGTGTGGTTATAAACCACATCTAAGATCACTTCAATCCCAGCATCATGCAATCGATCTACGGCAGCCTGTAATTCTGTGATCACGTCGTTGGTGGCTGCATAATCTCTGTGTGGCGCACTAAATGCAATTGGGTTATATCCCCAATGATTTTGACGACCACGCGCCCAGATTGCAGGTTCGGTCGTAAATTCATGAATTGGCAATAATTCAAGCGCTGTTACCCCAAGAGTTTTTAAGTATTCAATGGTTGATTGATGAGCAAGCGCTTTGTATGTTCCGCGTTCGGACTGAGGAATTGCTTGATTATTCCAAGTTAAACCTTTTACATGGGCCTCATAAATAACTGTATCTTGCCAATTGATTCTGGGATAGTTTATTTGGCGAGGTTGATGAGCTGTCACAACTGATAACGGAATAAATTTTGCAGAATCTCTTAGATCCATTTTTGTGCTATCCCCGCTACCAAATCCATCGGAAGATTCATGTCCGTAGATTTCTGCAACATATTGCAGATTCCGATCTAATTCATGTGCGTAAGGATCAATCAATAACTTATTCGGATTAAAGCGTGCGCCACGTTCTGGTTCCCAAGGGCCATAAACTCGATAGCCATAGCGCTGACCGACTCGCACTCCTTTTAGGTAACCATGAAAGATTGGGCCATTGCGATGCGTGAGTGAGTATCTGGTTTCCACCAATTTCCCATTGACTTCATCGAAGAGGCAGAGCTCCACCGCATCGGCAGCCTCTGCCCAGATCGCGAAGTTAGTGCCTTCCTCGGTAGGCATCGCACCCAAATAACGTGGATCGGCCTGAAGCATGGAGAGCAGTCTGCCCGTTAAACCTAAATTGAACCTAAATTGAACCTAAATTGAACTTAAATTGAACCTAAAAACACTTCGGAATAGGTGTGGGGGTTGGCAGTTTTACTGTAGCGACTCTGTAAATATCAAAGACTACCCACCAGTAACATAGCCCCATGAGGATTGCAGTAACCGTAAAGCAAGTTCCCGATTCCTGGGCAGAGAAGAAATTTGTAAACGGTCGAATCGATCGCGAGAGCGTTGATGCAGTGCTAAATGATTTGGACGAATATGCGATCGAAGAAGCGCTACGAATTTGTGAAGCAAATGGTGGCAGCGTTGATGACGGTGGCGAACACACCATTACTTTGATTTCGATGGGTCCTGCTAGAGCGCAAGAGGCAGTACGCAAAGGCCTATCAATGGGCGCGACCAATGCAATTCTAATAACTGATCCAGCGCTCGCAGGCGCAGATGCGATGGTTACTTCGGAAGTGCTAGCTAAAGTCATAGCTGATGGCGGATATGACTTCGTGATCTCAGGCGTTGAAAGCACTGATGCTCGAATGTCGGTGATTCCTGCGATGTTAAGCGCACGCTTAAATCAAGCACAATTAACTTTTGCAAATAAAGTTGAAGTTGATATCGCTAATAAAAAGATTTCTATTAATCGCATCACCGATACCGGAGAAGCGGAGTTGGAGGCTAATTTTCCTGCCGTAGTTAGCGTGGTGGAGAAGATAAATGAGCCGCGCTATCCATCATTCAAAGGCATTATGGCTGCAAAGAAAAAAGAGATAGTAATTAAAGACCTAGCAACTATAGGTGGTGCAGATACTTCTTCTTGGACAGAGGTAATTGAAGCAAATGCCAAACCGCCAAAGGCTGCAGGGCTAAAAATTGAAGATGATGGCAGCGCTGCTACAAAATTGGTGGATTTCTTAGCGGAGCGGAAATTGATATGAGCAAAGTTTTAGTTGTAGCAGATAATCCAAAAAATACCGCAGAGTTAGTTAGTGCAGCGTCCGATGTCGTAGTAGTCGAATCTAGGTCGGCTAAAGCCATCGCTGAATATGCAAAGAACAACGGCATTGGTGCGATCTTTGTTGCAGCAACCATGGATGGAAAAGAGTTAGCTGGACGTCTGGCAGTGGAATTGCAATCTGGCATCATCACGGATGCAATCGCAGTAGACCAAAATTTTGTAACTACCCAATCAATTTTTGGAGGTAGCTACACAGTTAAGGCGAAGGTTTCACGCGGTATACCAGTAATTGCAATTAGACCTAATTCCTTAGCGCCTGCAGCTAGCGTTCCAGATGCAATTAAATTAGAGGGCAATGATCATCCGTTAGTCACAGTTAAATCTACGAAAGCAAAAAGTAAAGGCGCAAGACCGGAGTTAACCGAAGCAAAGATTGTGGTCTCCGGCGGTCGGGGTATAGATGGAAATTGGAGCGCTGTTGAGAAGTTCGCGGATTCTTTAGGTGCAGCAGTTGGCGCTTCTCGCGCTGCGGTAGATGCAGGTTGGTGTAGCCACGATATGCAAGTTGGACAAACTGGAAAGACCGTAAGTCCAGATCTTTACGTGGCTTGCGGAATTTCTGGTGCCATTCAACATAAAGCTGGCATGCAAACGTCGAAGACAGTCGTGGTTATCAACAAAGATCCCGAGGCCCCGCTCTTTGAAATCGCAGACTTTGGCATCGTTGGAGATCTAACCACTGTGCTCAATCAGGCTGCAGATTTGATTAAAGCTCGAAAATAAATGCCAAGTAGAATTGCCTAATGGCAATTTACATGGATCATGCGGCAACTACGCCCATCACAGAAATTGCCCTATCTGAATTCAATAGACAGTTAAAAGAGATCGGCAACCCCTCTTCGCTACATGTATTTGGTCGCGAGACCCGCCGTGCTCTGGAAGAGGCGAGGGAGAAGTTAGCTAGATTCATAGGTTGCGCGCCAGGAGAAATAATCTTCACCGCATCTGGTACCGAAGCTGATAACTTGGCGATTAAAGGTTTGTACTGGAAGTCAGGAAAGAAATTAATTTTGGTCTCAGCAATTGAACATCACGCTGTATTAGACCCGGCAAACTGGTTGGTGGAAAAAGAAGGTGCAGAGTTAATTGAAATTCCCGTGACACCTCAAGGAGTTATCAACCTAGAATCTCTAAAAGAAATTATCGAAAAGCGCGGTCCAGAAATCGCTTTGATTTCAGTAATGCACTCAAATAACGAAACTGGTGCGTTGCAACCAATCTCAAAAATCATCGAACTAGCTGGGGAGATTCCAGTTCATTCAGATGCGGTGCAATCATTATTAAAAGTTCCAGTGGAATTTGCGGGATTAACAGCTTTGACAATCAGCGCTCACAAGATCGGTGGACCTGTTGGTGTGGGTGCGCTAGTACTTAAGCGTGGCCTTGATATTCCTGCGCTTTTACATGGCGGTGGTCAAGAACGCGAAATTAGAAGTGGCACCTTAAACGCGCCAGCGATATGTGCTTTTGCAGCTGCTATCACCGAATATCCATCGGAAGAGATTGCCAAGTTACGGGATCAATTAATTGAAGGAATAAGAAGTGTGGTGCCAGATTCGATAATCAACACACCAAAAGATTCGCTACCTGGAATCGTGAATGTTACTTTTCCTGGCACCACTGGCGAAACACTTTTATTGTTGATGGACATGGAAGGTATCGCATGCTCAACCGGGGCAGCATGCAGTGCAGGCGTACATAGACCAAGTCATGTATTGATTGCCATGGGTCGAAGCGAAGCAGAGGCCATCGGTACCTTGCGATTTTCACTTGGATTACAGAGCACTCAGAGCGATATTGAAAAAGTGCTTGCAGTACTACCAGGTGTAGTTGCGAAAGCAAGGCTGGCAAAATGAAATTAATTGCAGCGATGTCTGGTGGCGTTGATTCTGCGGTGGCCGCTGCACGTGCAGTTGAAGCCGGTCATCAAGTTGTGGGTGTGCATCTTGCATTAGCTTCTAACCCACAGAAATATCGTTCTGGTGCACGTGGGTGTTGCACCATAGAAGATTCGCATGATGCAAGACGCGCAGCCGATGTAATCGGTATCCCTTTTTACATCTGGGATATGGCCGAAGAATTTCATGAAGGAGTGGTCGAGAATTTCCTCTCAGAGTATGCGGCAGGGCGGACTCCTAATCCATGTTTAAGATGCAATGAAAAGATCAAATTTGCAGCCGTATTAGACCGCGCTAAGGCAATGGGATTTGATGGTGTAGTTACGGGTCACTATGCAAATATGCGCGAGACCAATGGCGAACGAACTTTGCACCGAGCAATTGATAACAGCAAAGATCAATCATATGTATTGGCAGTTTTAAATCGCGAACAACTACAAGGTGCGTACTTTCCACTCGGTGATACTGAAAAAGTCGATATTCGCAAAGAGGCAGAAAGACGCGGTTTAGCTGTGGCTAACAAACCTGATAGCCACGATATCTGTTTCGTGCCAAGTGGAGATAATGCTGGTTGGTTACGTGATCGATTAGGCAGTGAAGTTGGTCCAATAGTCGACCAGAGTGGTGCAGTGATAGGTTCACATAAAGGTGCATACACATACACAATTGGTCAACGAAAAGGTCTTGGCATTACCGTGCCTGCTGCGGATGGAAATCCCCGATTCGTTTTGAAGATTGAACCAAAGAGCAACACTGTTGTCGTAGGTTCAAAGGAAGATTTAGCAGTGACCAGAATTATTGGCGAACAACCAGTGTGGTGCGGACCTAACCCTGGTGGTGATTGGTTGAGTGGTTTAGTTCAAGTTAGAGCACACGGCCAAGCTTTGCCTTGTAAGTATCGCCAGCTCAATTCAGGAGTCGAAATCGAATTAGATTCACCATTATTTGGGTTAGCCACCGGTCAAGCTGCAGTAATTTACGATGGCGATCGTGTGGTTGGCTCTGCCACCGTCTGTGAGACTGCATGAATCCCAGTCAAAGGATTTCGCAATTAACCCAAGAGATCCGCGATCACATCTTCAAATATTATGTATTAGATAAGCCTTCAATAAGTGATGCCCAGTTTGATGCGCTATTAAAGGAATTAGAGCAATTAGAAAAGGAGCATCCTGAACTTCGGGCAGCAGATTCACCAACGCTCGGCGTCGGTGGTGGCTTGGCTACGACTTTCGAGCAAGTAGATCATCTCGAGAAGATGATGAGCCTTGATAATGTTTTTGATGAACAAGAGTTGGATGCCTGGTTCGAACGCGTTGCAAAGGAAGCGCCGAACGCTAAATGGCTCTGTGAATTAAAGATTGATGGATTGGCAATTAATTTGCGTTACGAAAAGGGAATCTTAACTAAAGCGCTGACTCGTGGAAACGGGAGCACTGGCGAAGATGTCACATTAAATGTAAAGACCATCAAAGAGTTACCACATGAGTTGAAAGAGAATAAGGATAGGCAAGTCCCAGATTTGATTGAAGTTCGTGGAGAGGTCTATTTTCCGATTGCTGCTTTTCAGGAGTTTAATGAATCCCTTGAAGAGGCTGGTAAGCCGACTTTTGCAAATCCCAGAAATGCTGCTGCTGGATCTTTACGACAGAAAGATCCCAGAGTTACTGCGAGCAGACCTTTAAGCATATTGGTACATGGGATTGGTGCCACCGCGGCTAATTTCAAGAATCAGAGTGAAGCATATGAATTCTTAAAGTCTTTTGGCTTACCTACAAGCCCTCATTTCAAAGTATTGAATGAAAAAAATCAAGTTTTAAATTACATCTCAAAATATGCCGAGCTTCGCCATGACCTAGAACATGAAATCGATGGAGTGGTGATAAAGGTAGATCAATTAGATTTGCAGAGAAAATTGGGGGTCACTTCAAGAGCGCCAAAGTGGGCAATTGCCTTTAAATATCCACCAGAGGAAGTGGTCACCAAACTTCTAGATATCAAGGTAAGTGTGGGGCGAACCGGCAGAGTCACGCCTTTTGCAGTAATGGAACCGGTACTGGTCGCAGGCTCAACGGTTACTCATGCCACTTTACATAATTCTCAAGAAGTAGAGCGAAAAGGTATCTTGATTGGTGATCATGTTGTGATTCGCAAAGCTGGCGATGTGATTCCAGAAGTCTTATCAGCAGTAACCGAACGACGCACTGGTAAAGAAGTTGCTTTCAAGATGCCAACCACCTGCCCAGATTGTGGAAGCAAATTGATAGAACAGAGTCAAGGCGATATCGATCTTCGCTGTCCTAACGCACAGAGTTGCCCCGCACAACTTCGTGAACGGCTCTATTACATAGGTTCGCGCGCTGCGCTAGATATTGAAATTTTAGGTGCGGAAGCTGCGAATGCGCTACTAGATGCCAAGATTCTTAGCGATGAATCAGAACTCTTTGATCTAAATCAGCA
>JACCDJ010577808.1_pt1 | contig 11078 bp, 11 predicted proteins | sample 7444481 | NCBI WGS metagenome assembly JACCDJ01 (sample SAMN15323435, study PRJNA562643) | freshwater metagenome | isolation source: river surface water | place: USA:Blue River Watershed | collected 2017-08-15 | reverse complement strand
AGGAAATGAGACGAGACAAAAACGTCTTTTTAATGGGTGAAGAAGTTGCCGAATACAACGGTGCTTACAAAGTATCTCAAGGGATGCTGGATGAATTTGGTCCCGAACGCGTATACGATACCCCCATCTCTGAACTTGGTTTTGCAGGTCTTGGCGTGGGTGCAGCGATGAATGGTTTGAAGCCCATCATTGAATTCATGACCTTCAACTTTTCCTTGGTTGCCATCGATCAGATCATCAATTCTGCAGCAAAAATGTATGCCATGTCGGGAGGCGCCTATTCCGTGCCGATTGTTTTCCGCGGCCCTACAGGACATGCAGGTCAATTGGGAGCTACCCACTCTTCCAACTTTGAAAACTGGTTTGCCAATACTCCTGGACTAAAAGTAATCGTCCCTTCCAATCCCTCCGATGCTAAGGGATTGATGAAATCTGCCATTCGTGACCCAGATCCAGTAATTTTCATGGAGTCTGAAGTGATGTATTCTGACAAAGGAATGGTGCCCGATGGAGAATATTTGATTCCAATTGGCGTAGCAGATATCAAGCGCAAGGGCACAGATGTCACTGTGATTTCCTTCGGAAAGATGATGAAGGTAGCCCTCGAAGCAGCAGAAGAAATGGCCAAAACAGGCGTTTCCTGTGAAGTAATTGACCTGAGAACAGTTCGTCCGATCGATTATGCAACTTGCGTGGAATCATTGAAAAAGACCAACCGCGTGGTGATTGTCGAGGAAGCGAATCCACTGGCAGGTATTTCTTCCGAACTCACCTACCATTTTCAGCGTCATGCTTTTGACTACTTGGATGCCCCAGTCATTCGTGTCAACTCCATGGACATTCCTTTGAGCTACGCACCTTCCTACATAGATGTCACCATCCCAAATGTGAAGCGAACGGTAGAAGCCATCCAAAAAGTGCTTTACAAGGCTTAAGCGCCTTAATTTAAAATTTCCAACCCAGACCCGATACGGTCTGGGTTTTTTATTTGTTGGGCTTCCTGGTTTAGGCTAGAAATAAAAAAATCCCGAATTCATTGAATCCGGGATTAGTAACTCAACCCATCTATAATTTTCTAGTCTATTCAAATTGGTTAGTTGTTGCGAATCGGAGCCCCTCCTTGTTCGCCTTGACCGCCATCTCCCCCGTCTTTCAAATCGTCGTTGGTGATGGATTTTCTCTTTTTAGGACGCTGATCCAAACTCATTTTACCGATACGGTAGTTGAAGTTGATCTTAAAATTCAAATTCTGAAGTCGAGAAGTACTGTTTTGTACAATACTAGGAGTCACGATTTCATTTCGGATAACTATCTCCTTCATTAGGAAATTTTCTGCTCCAAACCCAAAAGATCCTCTTTTCTCTTTGAACTGCTTGTTGAAGTTCAATCCATACGCTGCAAATCCACCAGAGAAACCTTGCAACTGTACCTGACGCCCTCTCGCAAAGGTGAACAACTGAATTTGCCAATCTTTAGGGAGGGTATAATTGCCAAATGCACGTCCACTGACAACCATGCCTTCGTTTTGAGCGGCAAACTTAGGGTCTGTCAGACCGTTGTCCAGCATGGAGTAGAACAAGTCCATCCCACCGTTCAGCGATAGTTTGTTGTTGAGGTTGACATTAAAAAAGAGGTTGGTTCCGACAGCCTGCTCACGGCCTATGTTTTCAAAACTGGTAAAGATGATTCCATCTTCACGCACGTTACGAATGGCCTGTATCGAACCGGTTGTATTTCTATAGAATCCAGTAAAATTCAAGGTGGTTCCTTTGATAAAGGTGCTGTACCCGATCTCATAGTTATCCGTCAATTCCGGATCTAGCTCAGGATTACCTTGAGAAAGCTGCTGGGGATTGGAAGCTTCAATGTTGGGGTTGAGAAAACGAAGTGAAGGGCGCTGAATCCGTCGGTTATAGGCCAACTTGATCATGTTGCCATTTTTTAATTTTCTACTTGCATTAATGCTTGGAACCAAGGTACCGTAGGAAGGAATCTCAGCTTTGAAGTCCGTTTTAAAATCCGCATTGATCGTGGTGTATTCGTAGCGTAAGCCAGGCTTCAAGGTGTAATTCTTCAGCATTTGGAAGGTGTAGGAGAAGTAGGCTGCCGTTACATTTTGATCGTAACTAAACTCATTACTCAAGGTGGGATCTGGCAGCGCTACATAAGCACCTGTTGGACCCTGGGCAAAGAAATAAGAGAAATCCGAAGATGCTTTTCTCAATATATTTTTTGCTCCGTATTCAATGATCTGAGAACCCTTCTCATCGATAGGAGTGACGTAATCCAATTGGAATGTAAATTCTTCGTTCTTGCTTGGGTTCACGTTTTTCAACCTAGAGAAGATCGTTTCCAGGTCATTTTCTTCAAAAAGCGTGTTGGTAAAGGAGTTTTCCCGGTTGTTTTTGGAATACAAGGTGAGAAAACTCAATTCCTTCCCTTTTTTCTCAAAAGTCTTCGTATAGTTCAAACTCACATCCACCGAATTGGAGTTGTCCAGCGTATTGCTTTCTCGATTTTGCTGAGCACGCAACACGTTATTTAAAGAATTCTGAGTTAGGAAATTGTACTGCCAGTTTTCGGAATTTCGAATACCGAAATTGACTGCTCCAGTAATGAAGTTTTTGTCATCTATTTCGTAGTCGACTCCGAAATTGTAGCGTCCAAAAATTTCGCTTCGCTCGGTATCTGCTGACTGTTGGGAGGTAGAAACGCTTCCATTGGCAAGGTTGGTCACTTGCTTATTCTCGAAGCTTCCCAAGATATTGTATCCAGAACGGCCAAATCCCCCTAAGGAAAAGCCCATTTTACCTTTGCGCGCCGATCCTTGAAGACCCAGGTTGGATCCTCTCCAGCCTGCTGCAGAATTGACATTGAGTGTCATTCCTTGTAGGTTGTTTTTCTTGGTCACGATGTTGATTACTCCCGAAGTACCTTCTGCATCAAATCGTGCTGAAGGCGATGTGATCACCTCCACCGCTTTAATTTCGTCTGCAGGAATCTGTCTCAAAGCATCCGCGATCGAAGATGCTGCGATCGCCGAAGGACGGTTATCGATTAGCACAAGGATGTTGGCACTACCTCTCATGGAAACATTGCCATCCAAGTCTACAGAGAGCATCGGCACTCGACGGAGTACATCCGTAGCATCTCCACCCGCCGTGGTGCGGTCATTTTCGGCTTTGTAAATGGTACGGTCCACGCGCTCCTCGATGAGTTCCCGCTGTCCTTGCACGGTGATTTCCTGGAGTGCAACCCCTTCATCAGAAAGGCCTATTTCTCCTAGATCAATGTCTGAATCGAGCGAATTCACATTGACTGTGCGCTTGACTGTTTCATAGCCTAGAAAAGAAACCTGCAATTCATAGGTGCCCACTGCAAATCCTGTGATGTAAAAAACGCCGTTTCCATCAGCCACAGCCCCTGCAATGGAGGTGCTGGCACCTACCTTGTTGAGTGCGGCGGTAGCATAGCCTATTGGGCTACCCGTTTTGAGGTCTTTGGCCACGCCAAGAATACGGACGGGCTCTTTTTTCTCCCCTGTCTGCTGGGCAAACGCCATTTGTACAGAAAGGAAGAGAAAAAAAGTAAATAAAAGTTGTACTTTTTTCATGGTTTAGTTTTCAAAGTGACTGGTTAGTCTCCTTATATACCCCAAAGGTGGGGGGAATGTTTGGCGTACTCAAATTCGATAGACCAGCCTAACCACCATGTCGACCAATTGCCCAAAATGAAAGACTAAAATTCTAGGTACCAAGAAGCAGGGCTTGATACCTTGATTTTGGCTATTGGTGGGCAAGAATGCCGTTTTGGTAGATTTGATTCAGAGAAAAAAATAAAATGCCTTAGTTTCACTCCTGTAAATCAAGGCCCATGTTACCTAATACACGAAAAAGAAAGCTCTCCATTCTGGTCCACCTCCTGGGCTGGATCATGCTTTGCGTGGTCTTGCTTATCCTTTCTCCCTTGTCCTGGAGGATGGGGGAAATTGAGCTACCGATACAGTTTTGGTGGAAGCAGGTTTACCTGGTAGGGCTTTTGATCCTAGTTTTTTACCTGAATGCCTTGGGCATCGTTCCTAGGTTTCTACTCAAGGGTAGGAATTACCTTTACCTCTTGGTTATCCTCCTTGGTGCAGTCCTGTTTTATGGCCTAATTTTTTACTTCGAACAGTTTACGCTGTATGGCATCAGAATGCATGAACTATTCAATCCAGACAAACCCTACACAGGCAAAAGATGGGTGCCAGGAGATGTGTTTCAAATGCTCTTGTATGTGATCTCTATTGGTTTGAGTACCTCAGTAGCTTTGGTGGAAAAATGGCAAAAAGACGAGGCTTTACGCGGGGAATTGGAACGACAGCGAATCAATACGGAACTCTCTTACCTGAAGGCACAAATTAACCCCCATTTCTTTTTCAATACGCTCAACAACATCTATTCCTTAACCACCCTTGACGTGACTAAGGCCCAGGAAGCTCTATTGAAACTTTCTCGGATGATGCGGTATGTGCTCTATGAAAATCAAAAAGACACCACCCTGCTCAGCAAGGAGGTTAAGTTCATCGAAGACTACTTGGAATTGATGAAAATGCGCCTTTCTCAAAAAGTGCAACTTCTGGTCAAACTTGAAGAACCTAAGGAAGATTTGGTCATCGCCCCGATGCTATTTCTCCCTTTTTTGGAAAACTGTTTCAAACATGGCGTGAGTTCCCAACACGAAGCTGCGATTAGCATCAGCTTGGAAGTAATGGGGGACACCGTGTTTTTTGAAACGAAAAATTCAATTTTCCCTATCCACCCTGACAGCCCAGAAGCACTTGAAAATGGAATTGGACTAGTCAATACCCAACGGAGATTGAACCTGCTCTATCCAGAAAAACATCGCCTCAAATTGGGAAAAGATGAAAATTCTGGTCAATATGGAGTACATCTGACAATCAACCTGGCATGAAGATCTCCTGTGTAGCCATCGATGACGAGCCTTTGGCACTTGACCTACTCAGCAAATTTATCCAACAAACTACCTTTTTGGAACTGGAGGGTAAGTTTTCGAATGCCATTGAAGCCTTGGGCTACATCAATCAACACGAGGTGAATTTGATTTTCATGGACATCCAAATGCCAGACCTATCGGGCATGGAACTCGCTAGAATTCTGGATGGGAAGAAAAATTCAGCGCAAACCCGCGTAATTTTTTGTACGGCTTACCATCAATTTGCCTTGGAAGGCTACAAAGTAGAGGCCTTAGACTACCTTCTCAAGCCCTACAGCTACGAAGATTTTTTGGCCGCTGCCACCAAAGCCTATCAGTACTTTGGGCGAATGGGGACTCTTACCCCATCCATTGCTCCCGCAAGCCAAGTGCCCTCTGCTGACTATATTTTCTTGAAGGTAGAGTACCAACTTGTCAAAGTAGTGCTCAAAGACATCACCCATGTGGAAGCCTACAAGGATTACGTCAAGGTGCATTTGAAATCCAAAAACCATCCCTTGCTCTCCCTTACTTCCATGAAGAATATGGAAGAATTACTTCCTAAAGATCGATTTATGCGAGTGCATCGTTCCTTTATCGTTTCCTTGGATCATATTGATTCCATTGCTAAAAACGTGATTCACGTTGGAAATCAACAAATCGCTGTGGGTGACTTGTACAAAGATCAGTTTTCAGAATTTGTGAGCCGCTGGACGAGTTAACCCAAGAGAATAAACCGCTAAAGCAACTCCTCCAACTTGCCAAGTCCCTCACGCAAGCAGACCATTTCCTCTCCCGTGCAATCCAATATGGTGGAAGGAATAGTTGCCCCATATCCCCCATCAATGACCAAATCTACCTCCTGTTGGTATTTTTCAAAAATCAATTCCGGATCGGTGCTGTATTCGATTGGGTCATCTGCTCCTTGAAGCAAGGAGGTAGATAAAATGGGATGCCCTAGCAAGTCAACGATTGCTCGAGGAACTCCATGGTTGGGCACACGTATTCCCACCGTCTTTTTCTGGCTATGGAGCATTTTGGGTACTTGTGAACTAGCCTCCAAAATAAAGGTAAAGGGCCCAGGGAGCCCTTTTTTCATCAGTTTAAAAATAGGCTTGGAGATTACTCTGGTGTATTGGGCCAAGTGGCTCAGGTCCGCACAAACGATGGAAAAATTATGTTTTTTGGGATTGATCCCCTTGATTCTGCAGATTTTTTCTACCGCACGGGGCTGGGTAATGTCGCATCCGAGTCCATAGACCGTATCGGTAGGATAAATAATTACCCCTCCATCCCGGAGCACCTCCACCACCTGCCTGACACGCCTAGGATCAGGATTTTCTTCATACAACCGGATAAATTCTGCCATAGTTCTTTCTAGGTTAGCGTGAAAACATCCTCCCATTTGGTCACCAATTCCCGAACAATAGGAATATCTGCCGGCGCCCAGTGCAAAGATAACAGGTCCTCTTTGCCCAGCCACTGACTTTGGGCATGTTCCGTAAGTTTCAAACTACCGGCTTGCCAGGTTGCAAGAAAAGGAATTAACTGAATCACCTTATTCGGATAGGAATGTAAGACTGGAGTTAACCCACCACAAATCCGAATTTCAATAGACAGTTCTTCCTTGATTTCTCGATGCAGACAACTTTCTGGGCTTTCTCCAAACTCAACTTTCCCTCCAGGGAATTCCCAGCAACCGGGTAAATCCATTGCAGCACCCCGCTGTGTGGCCAAGATTTTCCCCTCATGAAAAAGAATAAGACAGGTAACTTGGATGGGGCTCACAGAAAATTGAAATCGAGTAGGGAAAGAGGGGGAGACTAAAATTTACCCCTGATGATAAGTACAAAAATGCCACTTTAATTCGATAATTAACTCTTGAAATGCATCCAAATCGGCGAAGCAGTGGTATACCGGCTGAAGAGGATGATCGCTATGCGATTATTTTCTATTTTTGTTTCTATGCAAATCGAGAAGCGCAAAAAACTGCTCCTGGTCCTCCTGATTTCAGGATCTGTGTTGGCCATTTCCATGATCTTTTACTTCTACCAGGTATTCTTGAGCCCGAATACCTTGCAGAATAAACAGGAATCCTACCAACTGAAGATCCCTTCGGGCTCAGTGTATACACAGGTGGCCGATCAACTGTATGACGAAAAGGTGATCAACGATGCCTTAAGTTTTAGTTTTGTAGCCAAGCTCTTAGGGTACCAAGATGCGGTGAAACCTGGACTCTACCGAGTAGAGCCCAACATGAGCAACCTGGACTTGGTACGCATGCTGCGATCCGGCAGGCAAGTCCCGGTACAAGTTACTTTCAACACCATTCGGACAAAGGAAGAACTCGCTGAAAAAATTACAACCAACCTGGAAGTCAATGAGGCGCAGTTTTTAGCGCTCCTTCAGGATTCGGTGTATATCCGCAGTTTTGATATGGAGGAGGAAACTATCCTGAGTTTATTTATTCCAAACACCTACGAGTTCTGGTGGAATACTACGGCCGAAGGGCTGTTTGAGCGCATGAATCAAGAATATCAGAAGTTTTGGACTGAGGAACGGAAGCAAAAGGCTGCAGCCTTAGGACTAAGCCAAAAGGAAGTGAGCACCCTAGCCTCCATCGTACAGGCCGAGAGTCAAAAATCGGATGAACGGGCTAAAATCGCGGGCGTATACCTGAATCGGCTTCGCATCCGAATGCCGCTACAGGCTGATCCAACCTTGGTTTTTGCTGCAGGAGACTTTACCATTAAACGCCTTACTGCCAAACAGATGGCGATTGATAGCCCTTACAATACTTACAAATATGCAGGGCTACCACCAGGCCCGATCAACCTTCCCGACATCAACTCTTTAGATGCGGTTCTAAATGCAGAAAATCACGAGTACCTTTATTTTTGTGCCAAAGAAGATTTTTCTGGTTACCATTCCTTTGCGGTGAACTACAACGAGCACCTCACTAACGCGAGGCGCTACCAAAGGGCTTTAAATGCCAAAAACATTTACTGACATGTTTAAAGCCAAAACACAGATCCGGGTACGCTACGCCGAAACAGACCAGATGGGGTATGTGTATTACGGCAATTACGCCATGTATTTCGAAGTGGCTCGCGTAGAGGCCTTGCGATCGGTAGGGTTTTCGTACCGTGAAATGGAAGCTAGTGGGATCCTGATGCCAGTTTTGGAAAGCCATATTACCTACCTCAAACCGGGTAAATACGATGATTTGCTCACCATCCATACCCTAATTCCAGAGGTTCCAAGTGTAAAAATTCGCTTTGAATACCAAGTAAGTAACGAAGCGGGAGAACAAATCGCTCGGGGATGGACCACTTTGGCCTTTCTTAGAAAGGAAAATCACCAGCCTACACGCCCTCCAAAGGACTTATTGGAACTTTTGAGCCCTTACTTCAACTAAATCAAGCAGTGGTGTTTAAAGAACGAATTTTTAAATGGCGAATTCGACTGCAACTCAAGGCCAGAGCCTTGAAGAAAATTCACTTTGGGAGCAAGAATAAAAATCTGTACGAAGTCATCCGAATATTTATTCAACAATTAAAAAAAGACGACATCACCGAACGAGCAGGGTCCATGGCTTTCAGTTACACCATCGCCTTGTTCCCCTTGCTTTTATTTTTACTCAACTTGATCCCCTATTTGCAGGATTTTTTCCCGATGGTGACGACGAGCAATATCCTTTCCTTTGTGCAAGGAATTATGCCCGCAGATGTGTACGATACCATCGCATCCACCTTATTGGACATCATTTCCAAACCCCGACAAAGTCTCCTATCCTTGGGATTTTTCTTTGCTCTTTTTGCTTCTACCCAGGGAGTAGTCTCCATGATGAATTCCTTTAATGCGGTATATAAAACAAAGGAAAATCGGGGTTGGCTTGCAAGCAGGGGGATTGCCGTTGCCATTGTGGTGGTTCTAGTCGTAACTATCCTTGCTGCAAGTTCCGTTATGATTATTGGTAGTTTCTGGATTACCGAATTAAGGGAAACGAACCTATTCACGAGTGGATTTGTGATTTTCCTGTTCAAAACACTCAAATTCTTTATTCTCTTAGCCGTATTTTACTTGACTTCGGCATTTATATTTCGTTTTGCTCCAGCAATTCATGACAAATGGCATTTTTTCTCTACTGGGGCACAGCTTGCAGGACTACTGATTACACTATCCTTCTATGGGTTTATTTTTTATTTGGAAAATTTTGCAAGCTACAACAAGTTGTATGGTTCCATTGGCACAATAATCGCTTTAATGCTATGGCTTTACCTCACCTCAGTAATCGTATTGGTTTGTTTTGAAGTGAATGTAAGTTTTGATTTGGCCGAGGAAAAGCAGCGGACGCGGGACAATTTGAAAAAGCTATTGGCCAATCCAAGTGAAAAGTAAGGGGCCCTTCTTTCTTTCCACAACCCCTAGCATCTCAGAATTTTTGTTGAAAAAAAGTTGACAATTTTCTGAATTCACCGCTGCCAATGAAACAGCAGTTTTGAAAAATAAATCCTGAAAAATCAAGCACTTACAATAAAAAGCGGGAAAGGTGTTGGCATAACTAGGGAAAGCGACTATTTTTGCAAACTCGATGACCCATCGACACGCTTAGAGGAGTGGCAGAGTGGTCGATCGCGGCGGTCTTGAAAACCGTTGTACCGTGAGGTACCGGGGGTTCGAATCCCTCCTCCTCTGCTTCAGCCCTTTCGGAATCCGAAGGGGCTTTTTTATTTTTCATGGCAGGAAAAAGCCTATTTTTTAATGCTTATTTTCTAAATATGGTGGTCGAACGCGTGTTCTGTAATGGGCCTTTTCAAGAAATCAAACGAGAATAAATATACCCAAACCTTGTTTTAGGGGATTAAGTGATTAGCGGTATTGCCAAATCCAAATTAAATTCGAAAATTGCCTTCAATGAAAATCTTTATGGGCAGGTAAAGTTTTCTTTATTCATTCAGTACCTGCCAAAACCTAAAAAAAAGTACTACAAAACAAACTGAAGAAAATTTAAGCAGGTTTGTTTTGTTAGAATAGTAAAAGCAATTAACACCCCAACCCTCACCATGAATAGACTTGCACTAGTATTTATTTTATTTGGGATGACCGTTTTCTTTGGTCTCTCCGTAACCGTTGTACAAATCGTAACTGATAGTTTTTTCTTTCCTTTTGATTCTGGGAATTCTTTTGATTCAGGGGATTCTTTTGGTTCCGAATATTTTAATGATTCAGAAGAGTACGTGGACACTGAATATGATGCTGAATACGAAATCACTGAAAGTGAGGAAGAAGCCATTCTTGATATGGCTGACCTAGCCTCACCAGGCTTCATTTGGACCTGCGGGGACGGAACAGAGGTGGATGGTACCTGGACGAATGATGGAGAGTGCGATTGCAACGACTGTAGCGACGAATCTGTTTACGTATGTCCAAGTGGGCAACTTATTGCTAAAGCCTATGTGAACGATGGGGAATGCGATTGTGAAGATTCTTGTGACGATGAAGCCTAATTAAAGGCTTTCGATACCCCAAATTGGAGTCAAGCCGCCCTTCCAAATGGCTGCAATCCAAACTAATTAAACCTTGAATAAATCCTTAACCTAACTATCCTATGATTGGATTATTTATCATCTACTTCGCAGTAATTATTTTACTCGTAGCCTCCATGTGGGGTGTTTTCGCTAAAGCAGGTAAACCAGGTTGGGCCGCCTTAGTTCCAATTTACAACCTCGTTGTCTTGTTGGAAATAGTTGGCAAACCCTGGTGGTGGCTATTGCTGATGATGCTTCCAGTATTGAATATCATCTTTTCTGTTTGGACCTATAACCTCTTGTCCAAGAGTTTTGGAAAATCCGAAGGATTTACGGTAGGGTTACTCCTGCTCAGTTTTATCTTCATGCCCATTTTGGCCTTTGGAGATTCAGAATATCAGGGTCCAGCAGGAGCGGGGAGTTAGTAAAGAATTTAGGGGAATAAATCACTCCACTCATCCTGTTTATCAAGGAGTTTAAATGCAATTTTCCCTTTCAAATTGAGTTTGAAATCTTAAAAAAGACCAAATGGAAGTAACGTTTCAATCCCCACATAATTTCAAATTTAATGGT
>JACCDJ010325010.1_pt1 | contig 11086 bp, 14 predicted proteins | sample 7444481 | NCBI WGS metagenome assembly JACCDJ01 (sample SAMN15323435, study PRJNA562643) | freshwater metagenome | isolation source: river surface water | place: USA:Blue River Watershed | collected 2017-08-15 | reverse complement strand
TGCTCATGCAGTCTCCAAACGAGCGTCGCAATAACTCGCCGCAATACTGACCGTCTGAATATGCACAGCGACGGTATCGTCGATGTTTCTGCCATAACCGCCGGCCATAGCCAGCGCAACAGGCAAACCGCGCGCGCGTGCCGCATCGAGCACCATGCGGTCGCGCGCTGCCAGCCCCTCCATGGATAATTTCAGACGACCGAGTCGGTCGCCCTCATGCGGATCAGCACCGGCAAGATAAATGATCAGTTGGGGATCGAAACGTGCAAACAGCTGCGCCAATGCAGAGGCAAGCTGTTGCAGATAGCTTTCGTCGTCCGTCTCATCAGGGAGCGCAATATCCAGATCACTGACCGCCTTCTCGAAGGGATAGTTGTTTTCGCCATGCAGGGACAAGGTAAACACCGAATCATCATTCGCCAGTATCGATGCTGTGCCATTGCCCTGATGAACATCGAGATCGACAATCGCAACCCGAGATACGCGGCGTTCCGCCTGCATGAGCCTTGCGGCTATTGCCGCATCATTGAACACACAAAACCCTTCGCCACGATCGGCATGGGCGTGATGCGTACCGCCAGCGAGATTGACAGCTGTTCCCTCGGCAATCGCTGCGCGGCAGGCAGCGATGGTCGCTCCGGCAGAGCGCCTCGACCTTTCGACCATCTCCAGTGACCACGGAAAGCCGATCGCCTTTTGCTCGCTCGAAGAAAGCGCGCCGCTCGTCACCCGGTGTATGTAATGCGGATGATGCGCCAGCGCCAGTACACCATCCGTTGTGTGAGGTGCCTCTTCAAGAAAAACCGTCGGCATGCCACTGGCAACAGCGTCTCGCAGCATCCGATACTTTTGCATGGGGAAGCGATGACCGTCTGGCAGAGGGAGTACAAAGCGGTCGCTGTAGAAAGCTCTCACGGGTCGCTGGGGCAAAGCTGAAGAGCGGCGAGTCTAGCATGCAGCCCTGCCAAGCTATTCACGAGACGATTCGTCAGGCTTACCTATGGCCGAGCCGTATGCAGCGATAAGCTTTTCACATGAAATCAAATTCTCCTGATGCAGCGCAATAACTTTGCTTGACACGCCCAAGTCGACGCCCAAGAATAAGCGCTGCTGCACTGCAGCACGCTTATCGTCGTTTCATCTCACCCCTCAGGAGTCTTCCTCATGATCTCGCCCGACCTGTTGTCATCTGCAACCCGTACCCACCTCTCGGCCCAAATCAGCTTTGCCACGTCGATGGCTGAGTCCATGATCGAGACCGTGGAAAAACTGATGGGGCTCAATTTGCAAGCTGCCAGAGCAAGTATGGATATGTCGCTTGGCAGCGCACAGCAACTGATGAGCGCGAAAGACCCGCAGGATTTCGTGAATGTCAGCAGCAGCCAGATACAACCCCATGCGGATATTCTGATGACCTATGTCCGTCACCTGTCCAACATCGCCTCGGGTACTCACATGCAGTTGGCTCGCCTTACGCAAGACAAAGTCAACGAGAGCAGCCGCGAGATTGCATCACTGCTTGATGAGCTTGGCAAAGGCACTCCTGAAGGTTCGCAGAGCTCGATCAGTCTTCTCAAGGCTGCAATCGACAATGCCGCTTCCGGCTACAGCCAGATCACCAAAAGCACTCAGGAGGCAATTGAGCAGCTTGACTCGGGCATCAGTGCAGCGAGTACGCAGCTCGCAACGATGCCAACAAAATCGAATGGGCGCGCAAAAAAATAAATCTGAAAGAAGCAGCATGAAGAAATGGCCTGGTCATGCCAGGCTTTTTTCAAGCACCGATTGCATTCCGGCGCCAGCGAAAAGCAGCGGAACACTTGGTAACAAATTCACGTCGAATTTTGAAATTTCCCTCAGAGCTTTGGTTATAATCGGTTCCGATTTCAACCAGCAATTACACTAACCAGCTGTACAGAAAATGTTTAAATTACAGCTGATATCCATTTTGGCTTCGGCCTCGCTCTATTTTGGGTGCTTTCATCTGAACATGATGCTGTTCAACACCCTGGAGCTGCACAGTGGTGCGAACTGGATTTTTCTTCCCGCTGGGGTGCGTCTGCTCTGCACCTTGCTGTTAGGCTTGGAAGGCGCGATCGGATTGCTGATTGCCTCCCTGATTATCTCCACCCAAACCTATGGCGAAATGGGTTTGCTGACCAATCTGGTGTCATCCCTCATCTCTGCGGGGGCGCCTTATCTGGTTTACCGACTCGCGCTGATCAACGGCCTGCCAGCAACGCTGGAGAAACTCAATGCAGCAAAACTGGCGCTTCTTTGCCTCGTCTATGCCTTCATGAGTGCTCTGCTGCACTCGATTTGGTACACGCTGAGGTCCGTAAACACGGACATGCTGACCGGCTTTGCCGCCATGTTCACCGGCGATTTGGTCGGAACACTCATCATCTTGTACGCAATGAAAATAATCTTAGCCGCCGTTCGCCGTACTCGCGATCACATCTGATCCTGCCCAGGGTGCACTCTGCACCAAATTTGCTCATAACCCGTCTGCCACGCCACTTTTAAGGGCAAATACCCTTTCGAAGGTCCCTCAATACAAACCGAAAGATGGCATACAAGCTGCTATCAATCAGACGTAGGTTGTACACTTCTCACTCGAGACGCCTGGTACCAAAAACTAAGCAAAATTGAAACCTCAGCCACGCGGCGAGTAGCGATGAGACATGTAGCCGATCCAGCAGCTTCATCTGCAAGCACCCCAAACTTGAGCGCGAGTGGCCGTCACTGGCTGGCTACGCTCGACCTCGGATTCGAGCGCGATAGCGATACGACTCGGCTGATACGCCGAGAACATACTGGCCCACTGCGCGTACAAAAACCGCTCTATCCCGAACATCCCTCCACCTGCCACGCCATCATCATTCATCCGCCGGGTGGCGTCGTCGGTGGTGACGAATTGCGCATGCAAGTCGATACGGGGCCGAACGCACGCGCCTTGCTATCGACCCCGGGTGCAGCCAAGTGGTATCGCGCCAATGGTCATCGTTCGCGACAGCGATTGCGTATTCGCGTTGCTGCCGATGCTGCTCTGGAATGGCTTCCGCAAGAAACAATTCTGTTCAATTCAGCCGATGTCGTCTTGGACACCATCATCGATCTGGGCGCTGATGCGAGGTATATCGGCTGCGAGATCCTGTGCTTCGGGCGTAAGGCCTCCGGCGAAACTTTCGAGCAAGGGCAAGTGCAACAATCGATGATGATACGAAGAGAAGGCAAACCGCTCTGGCTGGAACAAGGGATACTTGCCGCAGGCGGCCGACAGATGCTTAGCCCACTGGGGCTGGCTGGCCACAGTGTCTGTGCGAGCCTGATTGCGGTGGGCGGTGCGAGCAGTGCCGCTTTACTGACCGCAGTACGCGAACAATGCGCAGCAAGCGGCGATGGTCACGGTCAATTCGGCGTGACGCAAATGAAATCCGTGATCATCGCTCGCTATCTAGGCAACAACAGCGAAGTTGCACGGCGCGTGATGCTCGCGGCCTGGCAAGTGCTGCGTCCTGCATTACTTGACCGTGAAGCGGTCATACCCCGAATCTGGAATACCTGACATTCAAACAAAACCATTGCATCACTGATGAGGAAAGACCATGGATCTGACGCCCCGCGAAAAAGATAAACTCCTGATTTTTACGGCAGCACTGGTTGCCGAGCGCCGCCGCGCACGTGGTCTGAAGCTCAACCATCCTGAAGCGGTGGCGCTGATTACGGCAGCCATCATGGAAGGTGCTCGCGATGGCAAGACCGTAGCAGAGCTGATGTCCGCCGGAACTCAAATACTCACACGTCAGGATGTCATGGAAGGTGTGGCCGATATGATTCCCGATATTCAGGTCGAGGCGACCTTTCCCGATGGGACCAAGCTGGTCACCGTTCACCATCCCATCCCGTAAACCAAACAGCGCAAACAAGGGAGAACTCCATGATTCCAGGTGAAATGCTGATAGAAGATGGCGAGATTGCGCTCAATGTTGGCCGCAAAACCTGCACGCTGACAGTGGCCAACAGTGGGGACAGACCCATACAAGTCGGTTCACATTTTCATTTTTACGAAACCAATCCTGCATTGCAGTTTGATCGCGCTGCTGCGTATGGCATGCGACTGCACATTGCCGCTGGTACTGCCGTACGTTTTGAGCCGGGTCAGGAACGCACGATTGAGCTGGTGGCGCTCGCCGGTGCGCGTACGGTGTATGGCTTCAATGGCAAGGTGATGGGAAAACTGAAAGAAGGTGGCGCATGAGCACGATCTCACGAAAAGCCTATGCTGAAATGTTTGGCCCAACCACGGGCGACCGCATTCGTCTGGCTGATACGGGTCTCTTCATCGAAATAGAAAAGGACTACACCACCTACGGTGAAGAAGTGAAATTCGGTGGTGGCAAAGTCATCCGCGACGGCATGGGTCAGTCGCAGCGACCACACGCGGACGTGATGGATACGGTGATTACGAATGCCGTCATTCTCGATCACTGGGGTATCGTGAAAGCGGACATCGGCATCAAATCGGGGCGCATTGCCGGCATTGGCAAAGCGGGCAACCCGGACATACAACCGGATGTGACACTCGCGATCGGCGGCGCGACTGAAATCATCGCTGGCGAGGGCATGATCGTGACAGCGGGTGGCATTGATTCACACATTCACTTCATCTGCCCACAGCAAATCGAAGAAGCACTCATGTCGGGCGTAACCACCATGATCGGTGGTGGCACCGGGCCTGCGGTGGGCACAGCAGCCACCACCTGCACGCCCGGCCCCTGGCATATTCACGCGATGCTGGCCGCCGCTGACGCATTCCCAATGAATCTGGGCTTTCTGGGCAAGGGCAATGTCAGCATGCCTCTGCCGCTGGAAGAACAGATTCGCGCCGGCGCTATCGGTCTCAAACTGCATGAGGACTGGGGCACCACGCCGGCAGCGATTGATAACTGCCTGTCAGTCGCCGACAACATGGATATACAGGTCGCCATTCACACCGACACCCTCAATGAAGCCGGCTTTCTGGAGCACACATTAGCGGCATTCAAAGACCGCACCATTCACACCTTCCATACCGAAGGTGCAGGCGGCGGTCATGCGCCGGACATCATCGCTGCCGTGGGACAGCCCAATGTCCTGCCCTCGTCAACCAATCCGACCCGACCCTACACGGTCAATACGCTCGATGAGCATCTGGACATGCTGATGGTCTGCCATCACCTGGATCCGGCCATCACCGAAGATATTGCCTTCGCCGAATCACGCATACGACGCGAGACCATCGCAGCAGAAGACATCTTGCATGATCTGGGTGCGATATCGATGATGTCCTCTGACTCTCAGGCCATGGGGCGCGTGGGTGAGGTGATACTGCGCACCTGGCAGACCGCACACAAGATGAAAGAGCAGCGCGGCGCTTTGCAACAAGACAGCGCACGAAACGACAACTTCCGCGCGAAGCGCTACGTGGCCAAGTACACGATCAATCCAGCCATCACCCACGGGGTGTCGCATATGGTGGGCTCACTGGAAGCAGGCAAGCTGGCCGATATCGTGCTTTGGAAACCAGCTTTCTTTGGTGTGAAACCCTCCATGATTCTGAAAAGCGGCATGATCGCTGCGGCCCAAATGGGCGACCCGAACGCATCAATACCCACGCCGCAGCCTGTGCATTACCGCATGATGTTCGGTGCCTATGGCGGTGGTCTGCGGACTTCATTTACCTTTGTGTCGCAGGCAGCTTACGACGCTGGCATCGGGGAGACACTTAAATTAAACAAGCCCATCGCAGCCGTAAAAAATATGCGCAAGCTCAGAAAATCCGACATGATTCATAACGACTACGTGCCGCACATGGAGGTTGATTCGGAAACCTATGAAGTACGCGCTGATGGCCAGTTACTTGTGTGTGAACCGGCGAGTATTCTGCCCATGGCACAGCGCTATTTCCTGTTCTGATTATTGGCGACGCTATCAACGAATCACTTTCTGAAAAATAAATGCTTACTCTGCACACCAAAGTTACTCGCGCTGACAAGATTGATGGCGAACTCGTACTGCCTTACGAGTTGCGTGAAAAAAGTCGTCTGCGCGCCGCACTGGTCTCTGGTGAAGAAGTCGCCGTCTTTACCGTACGCGGTACCGTGCTCAGGCATGGCGATTTGCTCAAGGGCGATGACGGCCGCATCGTCAAAATCACGGCGGCTATCGAAGCGACCTGCCGTGTCACTTGCGATGGCAGTCAGGCACTGCTGCGCTGTGCCTTCCATCTGGGTAATCGGCATACGCAGGCCGAAGTCGGCGACGGCTTTTTGCGCATACGCCGTGATCCGGTCCTCAAAGACATGCTGATCGGTTTGGGGGCCAGCGTGACCGATGAGCAGGCGTCCTTCGAACCTGAATCAGGTGCTTATGGCGGCCATCATCATCACGACGGTCATGCGCAGCATCCCCTCGCGCCGATTCCCTTGCGACAGAAAATTCATCGGCCCAGCGACAAGAGCTAAGCATGCAATCCGCCTCCCTGCTCCATCTGCTGCAATTGGCCAGCCCTTCGCTACCGGTGGGTGCCTACAGCTATTCGCAAGGACTTGAGACAGCGATGGCACGCGGCTTTGTGCACGACGAGCACAGCGCACGTGCGTGGATCGTGGATATGCTGAATGAAATCGTTGCGCGCTTCGAAGCGCCGCTCACCTGGCGTCTGATACAGGCGTTTGAAGCACGCGATGCCGATGCCGTCGCTGACTGGACCGCGATGTTCCTTGCCTCGCGCGATAGCGCCGAGTTCCGCGCAGAGACAGTGCAAATGGGTTATTCGCTGGCCAAACTGATCAGCGAGCTAGCCCCCGACGACAAGGTGCTGCTAACGCTACTGCAACAGCAAGCCGAAATTCCCTTTCCGACCGCACTGGCCGCCGCGACTGTCGCACTGCGAGTACCTGCCGAGTCTGCGCTACTCGGCATGCTGTTCTCCTGGGCAGAAAATCAGGTACTCGCTTGCGTAAAATCCGTACCATTGGGTCAGGTATCGGGTCAGCGGCTGCTGCTCTCTCTCACTGAGGCCATCGACGCCGCAGCGGTGACTGCGCGCACGCTGGCCGATGATGAACTGTCGAACTGGTCGCCAGGACTCTCTCTTTTATCGATGCAGCATGAAGTACAGTACAGCCGCTTGTATCGCTCTTAGAGCCTGTCCCATTTGATCGCTAGCGGCGTTGGCAGTAACTTGCCATCGACCTAATGGACAGGCGCTTAATGCATCACTGAATTTCAAACGGAAAACATCATGACAAACCCTAATCCTCTGCGCGTCGGTATCGGCGGCCCGGTCGGCTCCGGAAAAACTGCCTTGTGCGAAATGCTCTGCAAGAAAATGCGCGATGCGTATGAGATGGCCGTGATTACCAACGACATCTATACCAAGGAAGACATGGAAATCCTGCTGCGCGCCGATGCGCTGCCTTCCGAGCGTCTGATGGGTGTGGAAACCGGCGGTTGTCCTCATACCGCGATACGTGAAGATGCGTCCATCAATCTTGAGGCGATCGCGCGCATGAGTGCTGATTTTCCTGAACTGGATCTGATTCTGGTTGAATCCGGCGGCGACAATCTGGCAGCGACCTTCAGTCCTGAATTGTCGGATCTGACGATTTATGTGATTGATGTGGCTGGCGGAGAAAAAATTCCCCGCAAGGGCGGGCCTGGTATCACACGTTCGGATCTGCTGATCATTAACAAAACCGATCTGGCACCGCATGTGGGTGCCAATCTGGAGGTGATGGCCAGCGACGCAAAAAAAATGCGTGGCGATCGTCCGTTTGTGTTCACCAATCTTCGCAAAGGCGATGGGGTTGATGAGGTGATTGCTTTCATCCGCACTCAGGGATTGCTCGACCAGGGGAAAGCCGCAACGCCCTGAAACGGATAAGTCAGCGTCAATGACTGACATATTCCTGCTTCAATAAATCCAGGCCAGCCAGCATGCGCGCATAAGCCAATTCGACGAGTTCAGGATCACCCTTGACACCCAGTTCGATGTGCCGACGCCGCGTGCCATCGCCAACGCTGGGCAGACTGAAAACACGAATACCCAAAAATTCAGCTTCGAGCGCTTCCATCAAGGGGGTGAGTGTGGACTCGATACCGTCATGCACGATCACGGATTTTTCGATGTAGGCGAATTGATGAAACAAATCGGCATGATGGGTATCCAGCGCCCAGTTCATCATCGGCTCGGCCATGACCGGAAAACCCGGCAGAAAATAATGGACGCCACCCAGAGCATTACGCACAGCGAAGCCCGGAATTTTATTGAAGGCATTCGGAATGATCTCCGCGCCCTGCGGAAATTCGCCCATCTTCAGACGATGCAGATTGTCAGGTTTGTCGAAGTCAGGCTCGACACCGGATTCCAGTGACATGTCGCGGATGCGTTCGCGAATTTTGTCCCTGGCCTCGGGATGCAGTACCAGGGGCACACCGAGCGCGGCCGCAGCGCATTGCCGGGTGTGATCATCCGGAGTCGCGCCTATGCCACCGCAGGAAAAAACAATATCCGTCGTGGCCATGGTACGCCTGAGCGTTTCGGTAATACGTGCCGGATCATCCCCGAGATATTCGGCCCATGACAGATTCAGGCCACGCGCTGACAACAGCTCGATCAGCTTTGCCAGATGCTTGTCGGTGCGCTTGCCCGACAGGATTTCATCGCCAATGATGATGATGCCAAAACTCATAAATTGCCCATTCAGAGGTGTTAATTGATATCGATGATGCGACCGGGATCATCTGCATTCAGGGGTATGCTGCGCAAGCGGGCCAGCGCATCGAGACAGTAATGCTGGAACCACAAACCGCTGAATACGAAAACCAGTAGATAAAGCCAAATCGCCAGCGCTGCCAGCAGCGGAAACAAAATCACCGACACCACGCCACCCAGCCACAGCAAACCGGGCACAGCGCCCAGACTGCCAGTCACCACGCCGATGGCCAGCAAAGGCCAGCGCTGCTGATTCAATATCGCGCGGCGCTCGTCCGCATCGGCAAAATCGGCCAGCGCATCATAGGCCATCACTCGACTGGTCAGCCAGCCCCAGAGCAATGGCTGAATGCACAGCGCGAACAAAGGTACGAGGTTCAGCGGCAGCGTGACCAGCCAGATGATCAGAAACGCGATGAATGATGACAAGGATACCCACAAGCTGCCTGCAAACGAACCACCGTGGCGCATCACGAGTTGAGGATGAAAGTTTGCTGCGACATGGCGCGCAATAGCGGGCATGGACAACAAGACGACGAGTAACAGTGCGCTCAGAATCATCAGTGGCAGCAAGAGCCACATCGCCAGCAATGGCACCATCAGCGTTCTGATGGCTGAAAGACCCCAGGCATCCAGCCGCTCACCCACACCGCTGAACAGCGAATAATCGGAAAACCACTGATGCAACTGGTCTATCAATGGCTGCAGCCCCTGCCACAACAGCAGACCCCACAGCCCCAGCCCTATCAGCAAGGGCAAGAGCGTCAGCAGCAGCATACGGAAGTGCAGCTGCGAGGCAATGGCACGCAAGAGGGAGGTAAAGAGAGGCATCATGATCGTCCCGCATTATAAGAGGGTCGTGGCTGCTAGAATGCCGAACTCTTGTTGACCCACCATGAAGGAAAGATCATGTCCCTGATCATGACGGCCTCTGGCCTGCAATACGAAGACCTGACCATCGGCGATGGTGCCGAAGCGGCGGCAGGTCAGTTTGTCTCGGTTCACTACACCGGTTGGCTGCAGAACGAGGATGGCAGTCCCGGCGAGAAATTTGATTCCAGCGTGGATCGTGATGAACCTTTTGAATTCTCACTTGGCGCTGGCCAGGTCATTCAGGGCTGGGATCAGGGCGTGCAAGGCATGAAGGTCGGCGGCAAGCGCCGACTGGTGATTCCCTCAGCACTTGGCTACGGTGCACGCGGCGCCGGCGGCGTAATACCTCCGCACGCGACACTGATTTTTGATGTGGAATTGCTGGAAGTCTGATCAGTACAAGAGCGGGCCGGCAGGCCCGCTTGCGCACCTTTAGGCGGCGTCCTGATCGGTGTCGCCGCAGAACACCTTGTGCATGTTTTTGCTCACCTGCTCTTCAATCTTCTTCGCAAATCCCCGCAGCATGAAGCCGAGCACAACCTCGAGCTGAGCACTGCCCTCCGAAAGCGCGAGCGTGCCGGAAAAACCACTGCGCTTGAACTCGAGTACGTCACCCACCCACTGGTGCGTCATTTCATAATCAACCGCCATCTGGTCGGCCACTTTTTGCGCAGCAGCGCGAGCTCCCTCCATGGACAAGCTGTGCTGTTGAACAATCGTGAAATCGGCCATCTGTATCTCCTGCCCTCTCGAGCGTGGTTGTTATTGTTTAAATGATTCGGGGTTCAGCAAATTCGGTGGACGATGACCCGAGAGCGCAGCAATCAGGTTGTCCACAGCGCAATCAGCCATGGCACGACGCGTCGGACCAGAGGCGCTGCCGATGTGCGGCGTGAGCACCACATTAGTCAGCTTCAGAAAACCAGGATTGAATGCAGGCTCGTTTTCAAACACATCCAGACCCGCAGCAGCGATTTTCCCGGCGCTCAATGCCTCAATCAGCGCCGCGTCATCCACAATACCACCTCGAGCGATATTGATCAGCGTTGCCGTCGGCTTCATCAGCGCCAGCTCGGCGGCACCGATCAGATGATGCGATTCTTTCGAGTAGGGCAACACCAGCACCACGTGGTCGGCAGTACGCAAGAGCTCTTCACGGCTCACGTGTTGTGCGTTGTTTGCCTTGGCTTCCAATTCCGGTGCCAAACGCGAACGGTTGTTGTAGATGACTTTCATATTGAAACCCATCGAGCGCCGTGCAACTGCCTGACCGATGCGGCCCATGCCAATGATGCCCAGTGTGCTGCCATGCACATCCACACCCATGAAACCGTCGTAGGTCCATTTTTTCCAGAGACCGGCACGCACATAATGCTCGGATTCCGTTACACGTCGCGCTGCCGCCATCAGCAGCGTCCAGCCAAAATCGGCCGTCGTCTCATTCAGCACATC
>JACCDJ011819477.1_pt1 | contig 11088 bp, 10 predicted proteins | sample 7444481 | NCBI WGS metagenome assembly JACCDJ01 (sample SAMN15323435, study PRJNA562643) | freshwater metagenome | isolation source: river surface water | place: USA:Blue River Watershed | collected 2017-08-15 | reverse complement strand
CGCCTAGGATTGGTTGAGGCCTCGTTGCCTCCGGATCAATTGATGCCTTATTGCATGGAATTGGCTCACGAAATTGCAGGTAAGAGCCCAACAGCATTGCGTTTGGCCAAAGAAGCAGCGCGCATGACCGAAGTCATGCCAGTTCGAGATGCCTATCGTTATGAGCAGGGCAATACAGTTGCATTGTCCAAAACCGAAGATACCCGTGAGGCACAGTTGGCGTTCTTAGAAAAGCGGAAACCCAATTTTGTGGGCCGTTAAAGGCCCTGCGATACTTGCGATAAGCTTGAGGTTTTGGACCTGAGGGGTTTGTAGCCCACGACATCAATCTGGAGCATCCATGGCAACCAAAACAACAACTCAGAAAGCGGTGAAGCCAGCAGGCAAAGCCACAAGCAAAACTGCAGTTAAAACTGTAGCCAAAACTGCAGGCAAAGCATCCAGCCAAACGGTTGCAAAAACAAGCCGCAAAACATCTTTGCAGACTTCGGCAGCAACGCCTCGTGGAGACGATCGACAAGCCCAGCTTCTTGGCATTGCTTGCCGTTTGTTTTCCGAACGGGGTTTTAATGGCACATCCCTTCGCGACATTGCTGAAGAAGCCAAGGTTACCAAGGCAGCGCTTTATTACCATTTCCCCAACAAGGAGTCGCTGTTCGCCAAAATTGTTTTGGAATCTTTAGAAGCCTTGGTCAATCAAGTCAAAGATGCCTGTGCGGGAGTTGATACCCCTGAGGCCAAGGTCAAGGCGTTCATGGTGACCACTGCCGAAAACTACCAACACAACCGAGAGGCATGGATTGCTTCCTCCAACGCCTTCCGAACGCATGGCGATTCACCCTCCAAATCCAAAGCGGTAGCACTGCGTGATGAATATGAAAAATTATTGCGCGGATTTATTCGCGAAGGGATAGACAGTGGCCATTTTCGGGATGTTGATCCTGCCATGGCGGGGCGGGTTCTTTTGGCAGCGGTCAATTCAATGAGTCGTTGGCACAACCCCAAAGGAAAATTGACACCACCACTGGTGGTGGACCAATTTGTCGACATCGTACTTTACGGTCTTCTAGACTAAGGTCCTTTATTTTCACTCGCAAACTAAGGGTTAGCACGGGGTTGGAAACTTACCGGTCGTAAAGTAAATTAAACACATTCATTTCCATTGCGATTCTGTTCGCCAGTAAGCCCTCTCATGACTGAATCCAGCTTAAATCACGCAGAAAATGCAACCATCGATTATGTGAAATTCCGTCATGAGTTAGCGGAATTTATGCGCGGAAATTGTCCAGCAGCACTTCGAAATAAGGTCCGCAGCAATCAAAAAATTGGACGCGAAGACTACGCAGAATGGCAGAAAATTTTGTATCAAAAAGGGTGGTCCGCGCCCAATTGGCCAACAACTGAAGGCGGCACCGGTTGGGACTTGAGGCAGCGATATTTATTCGAAGAGGTTAGCGCAGAACTCGACTGCCCTCCGCTGTATCACCATGGATTGGGACACATTGGCCCAGTCATCATGCACTTTGGAACGCCCGCGCAAAAAGAGAGATTTCTCCCGCGCATTTTGGATGGTTCTGAATGGTGGTGTCAGGGCTATTCAGAGCCGGGCGCAGGTTCTGACTTGGCGTCTCTCAGAACCTCGGCAGTTTTGGACGGTGATGATTACGTCATCAATGGACAAAAAATTTGGACATCTCATGCGCACGAAGCAGACATGATGTACACCTTGGTGCGGACATCAACTGAAGGCCGAAAACAAGCAGGCATTACTTTGCTTTTGGTCCCTGTCAATTCACCTGGCATTGAAATCAAACCCATTCGGACCATTGACCAATGGCACCATGTCAATGAAGTGTTCCTGACCGATGTCAGGGTTCCGGCTTTCAACCGCATCAGCGAAGAAGGCGGTGGTTGGGCTTGTGCCAAATTTTTGCTTGATCGTGAACGTTTATCGCCAGCCATGGTGCCCAGATTGCTTCGTCAGTTGCAACAAGTAGAGGAGCTGATCAAGTCCAAAGTCCAAGCGAATGGTTCTACACCCAGTTTGCAATCGGCCATTGCTCGTTTGCTCCATGCAAAAGCTTCTGCCATGGGCGCCAAAGAAATGCTTTTGAGCGCCATTACCGAAGAAATGAGCGGTACTTTGCGCTCCTCTAAATCGTCTGCCCTCAAGCTCCATTGCACAGAGCTGTCGCAGCAAATTTCAAGTTTGGCATACGACTTGGTCGGCCCACATTATTCGCAACGCCTAATGCCGCATGTGCCCGCAGCCGATGGTTCGGATGATTTGGACATGGAGAGGCAGTTGCTTCACACCTATTTGTTTTATCGATCGCGCACTATCGCTGGGGGAACCAGTGAAGTGCAGAAGAATGTCATCGCCCGCGATATTTTTGGAGTCTAAGCATGTCGTTTCGTTCCACGCCGCTGTTTGCGGGAGATCTCTACGACACAGCGTTGCGGTTGGCGCAAGAGGATGTGTCGAAAACAAATGTCGCTTCAGACGGCATGGCTTCAGCCAACTGGCAACAAATGTTGGCATTGGGTTGGCAGGGAGTCATAGTCTCTGAGGAAGATGGTGGTGTTGGTGCAACCATTCAAGATCTGACTGCCATTGTTGAGGCGGTGGCAAGGCAGGGCAATGGCGCGCCCTTGGTTGATCGATGTGCTGTTGCGCCAGTGCTGTTGTCAGCGGCCAAGGCGCATCCGCAAGCTGCTGAGTTATTGAGTGCACTGATGACTGGCGATGTTTCGGTTTGTACTGCGCTTGATGCTGGAGAAAATGGCCCTGGCCAAATCACGGCCCCTTGGTGGGGTGCAAATAGCGCTATGCAAGGCACTTTGTTTGGCATCGATGTCACAGAACCAGCTACGCATGTATTGTTCAGAGCTCGCAATGTCACATCGCAAGAATCGATGTTGGTCTTCATTGATTGGGAACACATATCAAATCGCATCAACAAATACACGGGAACCGACGGGCGACAGTACGCAGATGCCAATTTGAATGGTCTCACAATCTCCCACGATCGCGTACTGCTTCAAGGCGCTGACGCTGTCCATGCCGTATCTCAAGCCCGTCAAATAGGTGCCTTGCTATCTTGTGTTCAGACGGTGGGGGCAGCTGCCGCCATGATTGAGCTCACCATCGAGTATCTAAACACCCGCCAACAATTTGGCGTGGCATTGTCAAGCTTTCAAGCCCTGCGTCATCGTACAGTCGAGATGTATGTAGCCTACGAGAATGCCCGAGGGTTGGTTCTCAATCAAGTAGAGCATGTTGATGCTCACGGTTTGTCTGATGACCCTTACAAAATGACACTCATCAAACTTTATTTGGCCAACTTGGCCAGGTTGGTTGCTGAATCTTCCATTCAGTTGCATGGCGGTATGGGCATGAGCTGGGAAACCTTGGTGGCGCGATTGGCCATGCAAGCCACCAGTGGCAGTTTGCAGCATGGTGGACCATCTGAATGTTTGGATTGGTTGACGGCTCAAACTTTGGTTGAAGCCGACTGAACAGGACAAGTCGCTATGCACAGTCTTCAACCTGTTTTTGTGCCGCAATCTGTTGCAGTTGTCGGCGCTTCGTCAGACCCTGATCGCATTGGTGGTCGTTTGTTGCGCTTCTTACTTGAAGCAAAATTCGAAGGGACCATTTACCCTGTCAACAAAAGCGGTGCAGCCGAAATTCAAGGACTACCGGCCTTTGCCAGTGTTCGAGACATTCCGGCCAATGTCGATCAGGCCGTCATTGTGGTTCCTGCGCCTGGCGTTGAATCTGCAGTCTCTGAATCAATTGCCAAAGGCGTCAAGTGTGTTGTTGTTCTTACCTCTGGATTTGCTGAGTTAGGTGAAGAAGGGCGTATAGCCCAAGACAAAATTGTGGCCATGTGTCATCAAGCAGGTGTGCGCATGTTGGGTCCCAACTCATTGGGTTTGCTCAATGTCGACACCAGATACTTTGCCACTTTTTCAACTGTTCTTTACGGACTTCAGCCTTGCAGCGGCGTTATATCATTGGCCACCCAGAGTGGTGCCTTTGGGTCTTGCGCCTATGGCATGGCTACGCTGCGTGGTTTGGGTTTAAGCAAGATTATTGCGACTGGCAATGAGGCTGACATCGATGTCGCAGAATGCATCGATTATTTGGCCGAGGATCCACAAACCAAAGTTATTTGTGCCGCTTTAGAGTCATGTCGTGATGGCCAGCGGCTGCGATCCGCGCTGTTAAAGGCAGCAGCAGCAGGCAAGCCTGTTTTGGTCATGAAGGTCGGTCGCACTGAATTGGGTGCCGCCGCAGCCAGTACGCATACAGGCTCTTTAGCAGGCAATGACGCTGTGTTCGATGCGGTCTTCCAAGAGTGCGGTGCATACCGGCCGCAGTCAATTGAAGAAATGCTAGACATTGCCTATTACTGCACCGTGACAGGCCGCTTGCCGCCCAACAATGCCCTGGGCATCATCACGGGCTCGGGGGGGATTGGTGTGTTGATGGCGGATCATGCAGGCGAACTCAACTTAACCATGCCGCCTTTGCCACCCGAGGGTGTGGCAGCTTCCAAAGCCTTGCTTCCTTTTGCTGTAGCGGCCAATCCACTGGACATGACAGCGCAGGTAACTTCAGTGCCAGATGGCGTGCCAAGTACGATCGAAATTATGTTGGCGCATGGCAACTACGGAACCGTGTTTGCTTATCTAGCCCATGTAGGACTTGCACCAGATCGGTTTGCCAGCACCATAGAGCGGTTGGCCGAATTGCGTCGTCAGTATCCTCACAAAGATCTGGTGTTGGTCATGCTGTCTGTGCCGGCCTCAACCGAAAAGCTTGAAGCCATTGGCATACCCGTTTTTGCTGACCCAACCCGAGCCATGAAGGCCATGGGAGCGGCTGCCAATATGGCGGCACAGCGTAATCGCTTGTATGTCATGCCAACAGAAAAACCAGTTGGCACCAAGCTGACAGAAGTCAGTACGGAACAAGGCGCGAAACTCGCACTTAAAATGGCCGGCCTTCCCGTGCTCATTGAAAAGGTGTGCAGCTCTGCAGAATTGGCTTCGGAATTTGCCACAGAAATTGGTTTTCCCGTGGTTGCCAAAATTGCATCGCCCGACATCCTCCACAAAACAGAAATGGGTGGTGTGCTTTTAAATCTGCAAGACGCAGCAGACGTTAAGGCAGGTTTCGAGAAACTAATGACGCGAGCCCAACAACATGCACCGAATGCCCAGATTGATGGCGTGCTCATCACCCCCATGGTGAAGGGTGGCATAGAGACCATTTTGGGTGTGCAAGTCGATCCAACATTTGGCCCCATGATTTTGTTTGGTGCTGGTGGAACTTCTGTTGAGTTGTTCAAAGATGTGGCATTGGCTTCTGCGCCGCTAACGCCTGCAAGTGCCAGCGCACTGATGGACAAGGTCAAGTCAACTGCGTTGTTGCGTGGATGGCGTGGAAGTCCAGTTGCGGATGAAGCAGCCGTTGTCAACGCACTGTGCTGTCTATCGGATTTTGCAATGGCCCATGCAGACCAATTGCAAAGCGTTGACATCAATCCATTGCTTGTTCAGCAAACTGGCGCTGTTTGTTTAGATGCAGTAATTTCCCTGCAAACCTGCCCTTGATATTGACGAGGTGTCTACCATGACTGCTTACACACTTGAAACTTTGATCGACCGAGAAGCCATCCGTGATTGTTTGTATCTCTATTGCCGAGGCATTGATCGTTTGGATGAAAAAGCCCTGCGAGCAGCTTATTGGCCAGACGCCACTGACAGCCATGGCGCCTACAAAGGGACTGCCGCTGGCTTTATCGACATGGCTTTGGTTAAGCTACAGCAGGCTGGACGCATGGTGCATCAAATCAGCAATGTCTTGATTGAATTGCATGGCAATGAGGCAGCTGTTGAATCCTATTTCACTGCTTATCAAGAAGAGAAAGATGCCAATGGACAGGCCATTGAAACCATGTTGTGTGGCCGCTATGTCGATCGTTTTGAAAAGCGTCAGGGAGAGTGGCGAGTAGCAGCCAGAACTGTCGTATATGACTGGCAAAAAAAGTCAGCCCTCAATGGACCTTTAACGTCTGAAAGTTTTGAGTTACGACAACCTACTGGTGGACGTCAACCCAACGATGCTGTTTACGAACTCCTTGACACTATTAGAAAATCAAAGGGGGCTGTATGAGTCTTCAAGGTTTGATGCAAAAAAGGTCCTTGCTTATTTCGGGCTTGCTGACCCACGCTGCCACCTACCACGGTGATGTTGAAATTGTGTCTCACCTGTATGGTGGAGAAGAGCGTCGCAGTAATTGGCGAACGGTTGCAAAACGTGCTGCGCAACTGGCCCATGCTTTGCCCAAGTTAAACGTTGGACCTGGTGATCGCGTTGCAACGTTGGCTTGGAATACCGACAGGCACTTAGAACTCTACTATGCAGTTGCAGGCGTTGGATCTGTTTTGCACACAGTCAATCCGCGCTTGTTTCCTGAGCAGATTGCCTACATCCTGAATCATGCGGCCGATGGCGTGGTGTTTTTTGATTTGGATTTTGGCGATTTGTTGGTGAAGTTGGCCCCCCAACTGACAACGGTTAAAAGGTTTGTTGCGCTGTGTAAGCCCGAACAATTACCTGCGCTTGATCTCCCCAATTTGGATTGTTACGAATCACTCATTGTCGATCAACCAGAGCAATATGAATGGCCAGCCTTTGATGAAGAAACCGCTTCGTCTATGTGCTACACCTCTGGAACAACGGGGCATCCAAAAGGCGTTTTGTACAGCCATCGTTCAACCTTGCTGCACTCCTTTGCCATTTGTGCCACTGACGGCTTGGCGCTGTGTGCGCGAGATTCAGTTTTGTTATCGGTCCCAATGTTTCACGTGAATGCTTGGGGTATTCCTTACGCATCGGCCATGTGTGGTGCCAAATTGGTTTTGCCAGGGTCTGGTTTAACAGGCGATCGCTTGTATGCACACATGATCAAGGAAGCGTGTACGTTTTCATTGGGTGTGCCCACAGTTTGGCTCGGCTTGTTCCAATTCATTGAGCAGAACAGAGAAAAAATTGACCTGCAGAAATTGAAACTCAAGCGAGTGGTGGTGGGCGGTTCTGCTGCGCCTCGGGCCATGATTGAGAAGTTTGAAACCTTGCTGGGTGTGTTTGTCATGCAAGCCTGGGGTATGACTGAAACAAGCCCTGTTGCAACAGTGGCCAATTTACTACCCAAACACCTAGGCATCGATGTGCAAACCCGCTTTGACGTCCAAGCACGGCAAGGACGCGCTATTTTTGGCGTTGAAGTTGCAGTCTTTGGTGCAGAGGGCCAACGTCTACCACACGATGGCAAGTCTGTGGGTGAGATTCGAGTCAGAGGCCCATGGGTTTTGTCTGGCTACTTTGGCAATGAGGCAGGCTCTGCATTGGATTCTGAGGGATGGTTCAGCACAGGTGATGTGGCCTACATTGACCCTGATGGTTTTGTGCAAATCACTGATCGTTCCAAAGATGTGATCAAGTCGGGTGGCGAATGGATTTCGTCCATTGACCTAGAGAACGCAGCTGTTGGTCACCCCAGTGTTCAGGAGGCCGCTGTCATTGGCGTTGCACACAGCAAGTGGCAGGAGCGTCCTTTGCTGATCGTCATCAAAAAACCAAATCAAGAAGTCAGTGCGCAAGAACTACTGACATTCTTGAGTGAGCGAGTTGCGCGTTGGTGGTTGCCTGACGATGTGGTGTTTGTAGATGAATTGCCACATACCGCCACAGGCAAGTTGCTGAAAACAAAGTTGCGTGAACGTTTTAAAGATTTTAAGCTTTCAACAGATCCAGCCTAATATCTATGTCCTTGACCATCGACTTTGTATTGAACCAAAGGGACGACTTAGGTGAGTCGCCCCTTTGGGACAGTCGTGATCAATGTCTTTATTGGATCGATTCGCGTCGCCGTTTGATCCAGCGCATGCATCCCAACACGGGCGCTTACCAAAGCTGGTCCACACCCCAAGAGATTGGCTCTATTGCATTGTGTGAAAGCGGTCGAATTCTTGTGGCTTTGCAAAATAACTTGCAATTCTTAGACACTTCAACAGGTCTCTTTTCGCATTTCATTGACATACAGCATCCCGCAGAGCGTATGCGCTTGAACGACGGCAGAACGGACAAGGCTGGGCGTTTATGTCTGGGCTCTTTGGTTTTAGGACGCCATGAACATCATGGTGTTCTTTATCAAATCGACAACGCTGGCGTCGTCAAAGTCTTGGACAAAGGATTTTGTGTTTCCAACACAACTTGTTTCAGTCCAGATGGCCGTTGGCTTTATTTTGCCGACAGTTTGGCCCGTCAAATTTGGCGCTATGCCTACGATGTGACGTCAGGGCAGGTCGGGCCGCGCGAGCTTTTTATTGATACCCAACCCTTCAATTCGGGTCCAGATGGTGCCACAGTCGATTCTGAAGGAAGACTTTGGGTGGCCATGGTTTTGTCGGGTCAGGTGGTGTGTTTTTCGTCGAACGGTCAATTGGTGCAAAGTATCCAAGTCCCTGTGCCTTATCCCACATGCCCTAGCTTTGGCGGAACCGATTTAAGCACTTTGTATGTCACCAGCATTCGCGACAGTGGCAATTTACTGAAAAGCAATGACCCAAACAGTGGTGCATTGATTTCAATCAAGGGTTTAGACGCGCGCGGTCTACCCGAGATTTTATTTGCCGATGGGCATTCGCCCCACAAAGCCCATCGGGCAATCAAAGAGGAACATTAAGATGAATCGATTTCAAGGAAAAGTGGCACTGGTGACAGGGGGTGCACGCGGTATTGGACGAGGCATTGTCAATCAATTGGCGCGTGAAGGTGCCATCGTTGGTATTCTAGATTTGAAAATTGATTTGGCAAAAGCTGCTGCAGCAGAAGTGATTGCCGAGGGCGGTCAAGCGCTGGCATACGGTGGTGATGTGGCGCAACACGCCACCTTGTTCGATGCAGCCAAAGATTTAACAGAGCGACATGGTCATTTAGACATCTTGGTCAACAATGCCATGTGGGTCAGGTATGGCGAGATTGAAGACATCAGTCAAGACATGCTGCAGCGCATGGTGGGCACAGGATTTTTCTCTGTGGTTTGGGGGATGCAAGTCGCCGCTGAATTTATGACCAAGGGCGGTAGTGTGATCAATGTGGCATCTGCTGCTGCATTTTTAGGTATTCCCAAAGCCATGATTTATTGCGGTGTGAAGTCTGGTGTGTTGGGTTTGACACGCTCGGCCGCAGTTGACTTTGGCCCCAGAGGAATTCGCGTCAATGCGGTGGCACCAGGCTCAGTTCCTACTGAAGGCGTTGGGGTCAATGTCGATGCCGCCATGGTTGAAAAAAGAATTGCCAAAACCCCAATGCGACGCTTGGGCACAGTAGAAGACATCGCCTCTGCTGTGTGTTATTTGGCCTCTGCCGAAAGCGCTTGGGTGACAGGCGAGTGCCTCAAAGTAGACGGTGGCGTGACGCATGCCTTTTTGTGATCAATCTGAAACGAGGGCCTGAAGAATGAGTCAAGACTTTATCTTGGAAGCTCAGGGTTTGACCAAACAGTTTCGTGGCTTTTATGCCGTGAAGGATGTCAATCTCAAAATACAACGTCATACCATTCATGCCTTGATTGGCCCCAATGGCGCTGGTAAAACCACATGCTTCAATTTGCTAACCACCTTTTTGAAGCCCACCAACGGCACCATCCTTTTCAATGGCCGTCACATTGAAAACAGCAATCCTGCCGCAGTGGCCAACATGGGGATGGTTCGGTCATTTCAAATCTCTGCCGTTTTTCCTCAATTGACTGTTTTGGAGAATGTCCGTGTTGCGCTTCAGAGCCAAACCGAATGGCACTACACCTTTTGGCGCAGTCACCAAGTATTGGATCGTTTAAATGATCGGGCTCATTCTTTGATTGGCATGGTGGGTCTCGATAAATGGGCTGACGTCACCGCCGGAGAACTTTCTTACGGGCGCAAACGTGTCTTGGAATTAATCACAACCATTGCATTAGAGCCAGAACTGATTTTGCTAGATGAACCCATGGCGGGTTTAGGTCACGAAGACATTGGCCCTGTCATGCAATTAATCAGGCAGGTGGCAAAAGGCCGAACAGTCTTAATGGTCGAACACAATATGAAAGTCATCGCAGAGTTGTGCGACCGCGTAACGGTCTTGCAATCTGGTGAGGTCTTGGCTGAAGGCACTTATGACGAAGTCTCGCGCAACCCCTTGGTAATGGATGCCTACATGGGAGGTGGCCATGCTTGATTCATCGTCCAATGTGGCGGCCAATGTGGTGATCAATGTCGAAGGGCTGAAGGGTTACTACGGCGAGACGCAGGCGCTGCACAACATCAATTTACAAGTGCAAGAGGGCGAAATAGTTTGTTTGTTGGGCCGCAATGGCGCAGGTAAAACAACCACACTTCGCGCCATCATGGGTTTGTTGTCAAGACGTGATGGTCAAATCCAAATTCATGGCGTATCAACAGAGGGCATGCCACCCGAGGCCATTGCGCATTTGGGTGTGGCTTATTGCCCTGAGGAGCGCGGTATCTTTGCCAGTTTAAGTACTGAAGAGAATTTGACGCTGCCGCCTATCCTCAAACCAGGCGGGCTGTCGATTGAAGAAATTTACGAGCTTTTCCCCAATTTGTTATCTAGGCGTAAAAGTCAGGGAACAAAACTCTCAGGAGGGGAGCAACAAATGTTGGCCATTGCACGCATCTTGCGAACAGGTGCCAAGCTGTTGTTGCTAGATGAATGTACCGAAGGATTGGCACCAGTCATTGTGGAGCGAATTGGCCAAGTCATTAGCTTGCTCAAGAGTCGCGGTTTTACGGTGCTCATGGTGGAACAAAACTTCAGGTTTGCCTCTCGTTACGCCGATCGGTTTTATGTGATCGAAGAGGGCCAAGTGGTAGAGACCTTTCATCAACAAGACATTGCATCCAATCGAGATCGCATTGAGAAACTGCTTGGTTTATGACTTGGCTGAACGCTTTATCTTTGGATTAAGAACATGGACACTATTTTTGGCGTACCCACTTCAGCGTTGTTTG
>JACCDJ010110408.1_pt1 | contig 11089 bp, 11 predicted proteins | sample 7444481 | NCBI WGS metagenome assembly JACCDJ01 (sample SAMN15323435, study PRJNA562643) | freshwater metagenome | isolation source: river surface water | place: USA:Blue River Watershed | collected 2017-08-15 | reverse complement strand
GTCAACATCCTGCGCACCCAGTTGGGCCGCTGATGAACATGCCTCACATGCCTGCGGCCGCCGACTTCGCTCGCTTGCGCGCGCGCGTGATCGCCATCGCGACCAGCGCCAGCCTGGCCCTGGCCGCTCTGGCCCTGTTCGTGCCCGCAGGCGTGCAGGCCCAGGGCGTGCGCACCGTGTCGGTCACCGCGACGGGCTCGGGCCTGAACGAGGCCGAAGCCACCCAGGCCGCAGTGATCAACGCGGTCTCGATGGTTTCTGGCGAGCGCATTTCCGCCAGCCAGACGATGAACCAGTCGGTGCAACAGCGCACCGACTCCACCGGTCAGGCCTCCGAGCAGGTGACCACCGAGTTGCGCGAGCGGATCAACCGCCTGACGCGTGGCGTGGTCAAGTCCTGGCGGGTGGTGGGTACGCGCGCGCAGCCTGAGGGCACGGTGCAGGTCACGGTGTCAGCGCAGGTCGCGGTCTACCAGGCAAGTGCCGCACTCAAACGCTTCAAGCTCGCCATCGTGCCCGGTCGCATGACCGCCGGCGCGCCGGGCTTGCCTGGCAGCCCGCTGGACGCTTTGATCAGCGGCATGACGGAATCGCTGGTGGCCTCGCGCAAGTTCGCCATCCTGGACCGACGCGAAAGCGCCGCGGCCGAGAGCGAGTTCCGCATCATCGAATCGCGCCGTGTGCCGGTCGAAGAACTGGTGCGCATGCAGGCTCGCGCCGCCGCCGACGCCCTGGTGGTGGTCAACCCCCTGGTGGAAAGCGTGGCGGGCGATCCGCAGCGCCCCTACCGCATGGTGGTCGAGGTCAGCGTGATCGACTACGCCTCGGGCCAGATCAAGGGCAGCTTCTCGCTGTCGCGGCGCGTGAACGCCGAGGGCGCACGCAATGCGGCGATGCAGATGGGGCGCACCCTGGGCAATGACGTCCTGGAATACGCCTTCCCGCCCTTGGTGATCGGCATCGAAGCCGACATGCTCACCATCGACGCGGGGGATTCCCGCTTCAAGGTCGGCGATGTTGTCAAGCTGTTTCGCTTTGGCGCCCCGCTCAAGGATCCGGCCACCGGCGAATCGCGCGGCTTCACCGAGATCCCACTGGGCGATGCCAAGATCGTGCATGCCACGCCGATGATCTCGGTGGCCCAGCTCGATCGCCCCGCGACGGGCCCGCTGCAGTCTCCCAACGGCATCGTGGTGCGCCGCGCCGCCGACAAACCCATCGACCTGGGCCAGCTGGTGCGGCCCACCGTCATCGAATCTCCCGCCCCGAGCGCTGGCTCGCCTCCTTCATCCAACTCCCGAGGAAAGAACTCAAATGACTGGTAAACCGAACACCTGGATCAAGACGTCCCTGGTCGTTGCGACGGCCCTGCTGTCCGCAGCGGCCTCGGCCCAGATTGCCACCAGCGAAGGCGCCGCTTCCAAGGAGATGCGCGCCCCCCAGGTCGCGGGCGATGACCGCATCGAGGTCCGTTTTCCCAACGGCTGCCAGATTCGTTCGAGCATGACCCGCGGCTGCGACGTGATCCGCTGCAAGGCCGAAGAGACCATTGGCATCAAGTCGGCGCGTGGCATCCAAACGGCCAAGTCGGTCGCCAACCTGCGCGCCAAGAAAGCCATGAGCGACTTCATGAGCGAGTACCTGACGGGTCGTGAGGCGGTCAACCAGACCACCGAGGAACTGAAAAAAGAGGGCGTGACCTCTGAAGCCATGGCCACCACGCTGACCACGCTGACCACCCAGATCTCCAGCGAATCCCGCCGTCTGTTGGTGGGCGTTGCGATCGAGGAAGACGGCATCACCGAGTCGGCCGCTGCCGGCCAGTACATGGCCTACGCCATCGCCAAGACTTCTTGCCGTCTGCAGGCGGCTGCTGGCCAGAACGCCGCAGGCATGGCCAATGCCGCGAACGCCGGCGGTGGTGGTGCACAAGGCGGTGCCGCCCCCACGCCTGCCAACAGCAACATCGCCCCTGCGGTGACGCAGAACCCGAACTCGCTGAACGTCTACCAGCGTCGCGGCGGCGGTCTGGACTGAGATGGGCCATCGGTTCGCTGGCGCCCGGTCGCTGCTGGCCCTGGGCCTGTTTGCGGCTTTGAGTCCCGCGAGCCAGGCGGCCACCTGCAATGCCGCCGTGCTGGAGCGCTTGGTCAATCCGCTGGTTGTGACGAAAGCGGAGACCTATGAAGTGACGATGCGGCGCAGCCTCTCGTCGACCGACCGGGCCGATGCGCTCTTGCTCAAGGACGCCTTGCGCAAGGCGCTGGCCAAGGATTCCTCGCAGGTCATGGAGCTGCGCGGGGCGACCTACACCCCGGTCTCAAGCTGCGAGGGCTTTCGCATCGTCGGCCTGTCGGTGCGCAAGGACAACGTGAGCTTCGTTGCCGCGCCGCCGCCGGCCCCTGCGCCAGCCCCGGCGCCTGCGGCATCCCCTGCACCCGCGGCGTCCCCGGCGGCCACATCGGCACCTGTTACCGCGGCCTCCGCCGTGCCCGTGGCGGCCACCGCCCCTGTCGGCCCGTCTCGGGCCGAGGAGGGCGCCGATCGTCAGCGAGAATTGACCCCGCGCGAGCTCACGCCCCGCGAACTGACCCCCCGGGAATTGACGCCGCGCGAGCTGACCCCGCGCGAATTGTCGCCGGTTCCACCGTCCAAGCCGCAATGAGAACACCCATGTTTGCCCACACGCTGCGCCAGGCCCTTTGGGGGGCCGTCGTACTTGGTTTCAGCACCCTGGCCTCGGCCCAGACTTTCAACGAAGACACGCCCGTACTCGCCGCGCCCGAGGCCGCCGCCAAGGTGGTGGGCAATGCGCGTGGTGGCTCGGCGGTAAAGGTCGTCAAGCGCCAGGGCTTCTGGCTCGAAGTCGAAGCCGGTGCCACCAAGGGCTGGGTGAAGATTTCCGCCGTCAAGCTGGCCACTTCCACCGGCCCCACTGCCATCGACACCGGGCGACTGGGCGGCAACAACATCGTTGCCACGTCGGCGGCCCGTGGTCTCTCGGCCAAGGACCTGCTCGAGGGCCGTAGCGACGAGAAGGCCATCGAGCGCCTGAACGCGCTGCGCCCCGAGGCGCGGCAGATCACCCAGTTCGCGCAAGAAGGCGGGTTGGGCGAGGTCAAGCTGGCCATGTTCCTGAAGGCGCCTGCGGCCGCGCCGGCGCCGACCGCCACCCGCTCGGACGCTGCCCCCGCTGGCGGCACGACCGATTCCGCACCCCGCCCGCGTCGACTGCGAAAGGCCGGTGATGACGACATGTAATCGCACCCCCCGCGTGCGCGCCTTTGCGGCGGCCGCGATCGCCCTGGGTCTGGCCTGTTTTCCGGCCTACGCCAATAACGACGAAGAGGCCGTGGGCCGTGCTTCGGTGGCCCGCATCATGGGCGCGGCGCCGCTGCACGCCTCGCAGGACCTGCAACGCTATGTGAACCTGGTGGGCAGCCTGATCGCGTCCAAGACCGACGCCAAACAGACCTGGCGATTTGGCGTGCTGGACACCGAATCGGTCAACGCTTTCGCCGCGCCGGGCGGTTTTGTTCTGATCACCTCGGGCCTGCTCAAACAACTGGGATCCGAAGACGAACTGGCCGCTGTTCTGGCCCACGAGGTGGCGCACGTCACGCGCCAGCATCACTACCAGGCCATCTTGCGCCAACGCAATGCCGAGGCGGCCATGAAAGGCCTGCAGGCCGATCTGGGTAAGGACGGCGCAGACTTCGCCGCCCTGAGCAAGGCCAGCGCCGTGCTCTATGCGCGTGGTTTGGACAAGAGCACCGAATACGAGGCCGACTTGATCGGTGTGCAGCTCATGACCATCGCCGGCTACGACCCCTCGGCCCACTTGGCGGTGCTGGAAAAGCTCGATGGCATGTCGCATGGCGACCCGCGCATGGCGCTGCTCACCTCCACCCATCCCTCGGCCAAGGAGCGCATCGATTACCTGGTGCGTGCGGGCATCGAGCGCTTACCGATTCCCACTGCGAGCGCCCAGGCGCGTACCGCACGCTTTAACCGCTCGGTGCGAGCGGTCTTGGTCAAATGATGAAACGCCACTGGATCATCCTGCCGGTCATGGCGCTGGCCGTGGTCTCCTGCGGCAAGCCCAAGCCGCGCGAGGTGGCCGAACTCCAGCTCGATGGCAAGGCCGTCGAACTCAAAGCGGATGCACTGGCTGCTGTCCGCGCCCAGTTTCGCGCGGTGTGCGAATTCGCCGACTCTGTCTCTGAGCGTGCGCGTGAGCGCGCACAGGCGGCAGGGGCCACCGCACCGGCTTCAGCGCCTGCCGCAGGCTCGCGCCTGAAGATTAGCCGCTCGGAGCAGCAGTCGTCTGGCAATGACGGCGCGGTCACCCGGACCCAGACCGTCCTCGCATGGGACGCGACCCTGCCCGACGAGCTGCGCAAGCTCGGGCAAGCCACCGGAAAGTCGATCGACTCCCAAGCCGTCTCGGGTCTGACTGCGCGCCTGGACGGCCTGCGCAGTGGCTGGAGCGCCGCGGCCTTCTACCACTCTGACACGGCTTCGCTGGACGCCCTCAAGTCGTTTGACCGATACAGCTACCTGCAGGTGAAGTTCACGCCTGCAAGCCTGGAATGCGTGCGGGAATCGTCCGAGCGGGACAAGCCCCGCCGCTAAGATCCGGTCCATGATCGACCTGTATTACTGGACCACGCCCAACGGCCACAAGATCACGATGTTCTTGGAGGAGTCGGGCCTGCGCTACACCCTCAAGCCGGTGAACATCCGCGAAGGCGAGCAGTTCGCACCGGACTTCCTGAAGATCGCCCCCAATAACCGCATCCCCGCCATCGTGGACCTTGCGCCCAACGATGGCGGTGAGCCTGTCTCGTTGTTCGAGTCGGGTGCCATCCTGGTGTACCTGGCCGACAAGATCGGCCAGTTCATCCCGCAGGACCTGCGCGGTCGCCAGGTCTGCTTGCAGTGGTTGTTTTGGCAAATGGGCGGCCTGGGTCCGATGGCGGGTCAGAACCACCATTTCGTGCAGTACGCACCCGAAAAAATTCCCTACGCCATCGACCGCTACGTCAAAGAAACTTCGCGCCTGTATGGCGTGTTGAACAAGCAGTTGTCCGATGGCCGGGCCTTCATCTGCGGCGATGCCTACACCATTGCCGACATGGCCTGCTACCCCTGGATCGTGCCCCACGAGCGTCAGCGCCAGAACCTCCAGGACTTTCCCGCGCTAGCCGGTTGGTTTGCCCGCATCGCCGCGCGTCCCGCGACGCAACGCGCCTACGCGCTGGCGGCGAGCATCAGCGAGCAGCCCACGGTCGACGCGAAGTCCAGCGCTATTCTGTTTGGGCAGGACGCCAAGACGGTGCGCTGAACGCTGCCTTCAGGTCAGCGCAAAAAACCGCAGCACGACCCGATCCGGATGCCGCGCGCCGGTTCCGACGAAGAGTCGCTCGTGGATCCACGCGAGCGACTTTGAGGTCGTCTCAAAGCTCGGGCTGCATCGGAAATACACCTGCGAGGAATCGACAGGCTCGCCGCGTAGCAGCTTGGCCGTCACCTCGGCGGAGGCGGCGCGCACCGCGCGGTTTTGCACAAAGATGCGGTCGCCGCCATCGGTCTCGATGATGTAGCGCGCATCCAGGTGGGCCAAGGTCTGGCCCACGATCCACTGGAAATCCGCGCCGCCAGGCAGCACCTTGCCACGCCAGCCTTCGCCTTGCACCTCGCCGCCCAGAATCGGCACCACGCGGCGCAGGCCCCCGGGCACCTGTCCGACCTCCTGGGGACGATCGACCTGCACCGAGAGGTCGGCGAAGAATTCGAGAGCGGGGGTGGGCAGCGATGTGGACATGGAGACTCCTTGCGACGACGCGAAAACCGCACTGTAGCCAACTCGCAGTGGCGTGTAGCGTGACGGCTGCCTTTGGGCAACAATGCCCCCATGACGCCTCTCTCCTACGTTGCCGCCAGTCTGCTGGCCCTGACCCTGGTAGCTGGATCCATCCCGTCGGTCCACAGCGCCCCCCGCTGGGACCAGATCGTGACCACCGGCCAAGGCTATTACTACATCGACCCGGCTTCAATCACCAAAGACGGCGATCGCCGCACCTTCGACAGCGCCCTCGATTACCGCCATCCGCAAACCAGTGCCACCGGTAAGACCTATCAGTCGGTGGCGACGCAGCTTCAGGTCAATTGCCGCATGAAGATGGCGCGTATCGTCCATATGACCTACTACAGCGGCTCCATGCTCGCGGGCAATGTCGTCGAGCGCCAGGGGATGCTGCAGGAGTGGATGGAAGTGGACGCGAGTAGCCCGATCCATCGTTTGGTGCGTTACGCCTGCTAGGGCGTGTGGCTAGAATGACTTTTGAGCGTTTTAGCTGCCCGATCCAAGTTGCTTGGGGCAGAGTTTTTTCCTCAACCACCGCAAAGGTCCTATGAAACCCAGAGCCCATTCTTATTTGAGCCTTTTTGCTTTATTGGCCGGTTTGATGGGCGCCTCGGGCGTGTGCGCGCAAGCGCTCTCGCCCAATGGCGTCAAGACCCTGAACCCCCCGGGCGCGATCAAGTCCACGGGAACCTGGGCGCTGGGGACACGTGCCGGTGACTTCGTGTTTGTGGCCGGTATGCGTGGCATTGATCCCGCCACCAACGCGCTGGTTCAGGGCGACGAAGCCCGCGTCATGCAGGCGTTCAAAAACATGCAGATGATTGCCCAATCCGAAGGCGCGTCGCTGCGTGATTCGGTGCGTCTGGTGGTCTACGTCACCGACATGTTCCGCTACCGGCCGATCGTCAACAAGGTCCAAGAGCAGCTGTGGGGTGCCGGGCCCTATCCCCCCCGCACCATCATCGAGGTGCAGCGCATGAACCAAGACGATATCGTCGAGGTCGAGGGCACGTTTTACGCGCCTGTGAAGCGCTAGGCTCGCGCACTTCGCGCGATCGGCCTTTAGCAAGGACGGGGTTCACCAAACAGTTGGATCCCGTCCCGCTTCATGGAGCTTGCCCAAATGAGGGGCCGGCCAGCGGCGGAGTTTGGCGGGGAATAGAGATGCAGCGCCACCATGTCGCTCACTGTGCCACCGAGACCGCCTTTGGACCATTCGAGCTCCGCCGCCGAATAGGAAACAATCGTCGTGTCACTCACGACGACCCAAATAGAGTCCATCGCTTCATGGAGTATGCCTTGCTAGGCGTACTCGGCGCACGACGGTATTCCACAAAAAATCAATAAATTTACTGGCCTGAAAATGGAAGAAAAAACTTATAAATTAAATTCAAAGGCGGCTATTGTTTTGTGGACGATTGCCTTCTTGCTTTTAGGCGCGCTTGGCTTGCTTCTATATGGTGTTTATTTCTTCGGTGAGGGGGTGCAGAAGAACGGCGAAAGCGTCATTTCGCGGGAGAGCGTAGAAGGCTATTTTTATGCTGCTGCTGGCGTGTGGGCCATTTTATTTTTGATGATGCTGGTATTTTTCTCGTTAAAAATATTGACGGTGCGCTGCCCGAAGTGTCTTGGCAGGATTTCCGTAAATGCCGTCAAGTGCAGACATTGCTCCTCTGAATTTGACAGTAGCTTCAATAACAGTTGGCTATCTCAGACGGAGCACGTAATGCGCAATTCGCTCCTTCTCAAGGAGCGTCATCGAATTGGGCTTCCACTGGTGGGAGGTATCGCTTGCGGCCTCGGAATTTTGAGCGCGCAATTCGACTGGCCGATCGTTTCGGCTCTCCTTTATGGGCTGTCTGCAATCATTTTTATTGGCTATTTGTTTGTTTACTGGGGATTGGTTTTGGGGATCTTTTCCGGCTTTTTTGTGGCTCCATTTATTGGGCGTTCCATATACGATGAATACAAATTATTGGAGCAGCGTAAACCCGGTGAAGACGTCTTCTACTCCGATGCACTTCTCAATGTGTTGAAGCACGGCCCACCGAACTGGGAAGCGAGTCTTGAGCTTGCAAGTTTTGCGCTAATGGCTGTTCTTGTCGGTAACGCCGCAATGTACGTATGGTCGGCGGTGTCATCCGCATTTGTGCTTCCGGACAATTTTTGGAACGATGCTTCCGTCAAAGACGAGCGCCCCTTCAAGCCAAGCGAGCGCACGTTCGTGGTTCAGTGCTTCGCCTGTCGTGGGCATGCGCGAGTAGCCAGAGGGGATGAATCTCTTGTTTTTTGTCCCCATTGCGAAGTGCCAATAACGAGGCAGATGAGTGACTGGCTTTCGCAAGATCCCAGTTATCCGAACCGGCTCGATCATGTTTTCGGCTGGGACTACAACATTTTCCGAGCGTTATTGGAGTCGCTGTTCAGGTGGCTGGGGACAAGACTGAAAAGACGCACGTGAGCGATTCGGCAAGCGCTCAGCTCTGACTGCGGCCGGTCTCGTGCTCCATCCACGTTGAGTTCAACGTGACACACACAGGTGATACACACGGGGGCTTGTGCAACCTCCGGATAGACCCAGCTCGTTGATCCGGAATGAAAAGCCTCAAAGAAGTTGACGAGCCTTACCCCCGGCACTGGCTCCACAGTTAGGGCTGTTTGGTTCTCCGCCTGACCCGGTTGGCCAGTGGCGCCGGTTTAAGGGTTCCAGGGCATCAACTGATGGCCGTTTTCCTTGAGCGTGGGGCGTGAGGCGTTCAGACGTTCTCCGTCCAGGACGCGCTGGTATTTCTCCACGTACCCCCTGGCCATCGCGACATGGTTGAAGACCGAGAGGGCTCGCTGGTGGCATTCGCGCGGATCGAACGTCATCTCTTGAACGCTCTGCGTCAGCCGGGAAACGGAGTCGGACAGGTAACCGTGCTGCGGCAAAACAATTTCGGGAAGTGCGCCGTACGGAGTCGCAAAGACCGGGTTGCCGAAATAAAGGCTCTCGATCACGGCCAAGCCGAAGGGTTCATTCCAGCGCACCGGAAAAATCATGCCCTTGGATTCGTTGAGTAACCGGAACTTCAATTCGCCGCCCACCATCCCGTGAAACTGGATCGAGCGCCAAGGGGTGAACCTGAAGGTCCGGGACAAGTTCACGCGTGTCCCTCCCAGAACCGCCAATGGCACTTTCGCGCGGCGTGCCACCTGAATGGCTCCCTTGAGGTTCTTGACAGGCCAGGAGCCTTTGCCCAGGAAGTGAAAGTGACGACGAGGCATCGCCCAATCCACGGGGCCATATGAGGACCAGTTAAGCCCGTTGTAAACGAACTCTTTCGAGCCGTACCGGTCTGCGTGATTCTTCGAAATGAAGACGGTGTTCAGCGGAAAAGGGTATTCCCGTTTGCTGTTCCCATGTTCGGTGACGAGGTAGGGAAAATCCGGCTCTATTTCCGTGTTGGACTGGAAATGAACGATGTCGAAGTCTTTCGACGGTATCTGCTCCATTACCGGCCTTGCAGGGTCGATGCAGATGACCTTCGCGAAGTCGCAGCTGGACCCCTCCGGTACCAAGAACGTGACCTCGTGCCCTAAGTCGATCAGCCCCTTGGCCAGATCCCAGACGACACGTTCCGTGCCGCCATAAGCGAAAACCGGGATTTTTGTTTGGTGAACGAGCAGTACTTTCAAGCGGCGCTCGAAGAATAGTGACTCGCTAAATGTAATCGCAAAGGATGGGCAGTCCTGGATGGACGATGCGCTGAAGAAGTTGACGAGCCTTACCCCCGGCACTGGCTCCACAGTTAGGGCTGCTTGGTTCCCCACCTGACCCGGTTGGCCGCTTCACCATGCGGGGAGGCCCGTCACTCGCAATTGTAGGCGAGGGCGGACCGCCGGGCGGGCAAGGGGGTGGCCCCGACCCGTAGAATCACTGCCATGTCGTACCTCGTCCTGGCCCGTAAATACCGTCCGCGCACCTTCGGCGAGATGGTGGGCCAGGAGCATGTGGTGCAGGCCCTCACCAATGCGCTGACGCAGCAGCGCCTGCATCACGCCTACCTCTTCACCGGCACCCGCGGCGTGGGCAAGACCACCGTTTCGCGCGTGCTGGCCAAATCGCTCAATTGCCAGGGTGCCGACGGCCAGGGCGGCATCACCGCGCAGCCCTGCGGCGTATGCCAGGCCTGCACCGATATCGATGCAGGCCGCTTCGTCGACTACACCGAGCTCGATGCCGCCTCCAACCGCGGCGTCGACGAAGTCCAGCAGCTGCTCGAACAAGCCGTCTACAAACCGGTGCAGGGGCGCTTCAAGGTCTTCATGATCGACGAGGTGCACATGCTCACGGGCCACGCGTTCAACGCGATGCTCAAGACGCTCGAAGAGCCGCCCGAATACCTGAAGTTCGTGCTGGCCACGACCGATCCGCAGAAAGTGCCGGTGACCGTGCTCTCACGCTGCCTGCAGTTCAACCTGCGCCCGATGGCGCCCGAGACCGTGCAGGAGCACCTGGTGCGCGTGCTCGAGGCCGAGGCGGTGCCGGCGCAGTTACCCGCCTTGCGCCTGCTGGCTCGCGCCGCGCGCGGCTCCATGCGTGATGCGCTCTCGCTCACCGACCAGGCCATCGCCTTCGGCAGCGGCCGCATCGAAGAAGCCGCCGTGCGCCAGATGCTCGGGAGTGCCGACCGCAGCCACGTGATGCGCCTGATCGAGGCCCTGGCCGGCGCAGACGGTGCCACTGTGGTCCAGACCTGCGAGGCCCTGCGCCTGCAGGGCCTGAGCGCCGCCTCCACCCTCGAGGACATGACCGCCGTGCTTCAACGCATGGCGGTGATCCAGGCGGTGCCTTCGGCTGCCGAGGGCACCGACCCCTCCGACCCCGACGCCACCGAGATCGTGCGCCTGGCCGGCCTGCTGCCCGCCGACGAGACCCAACTGCTTTACAGCCTGTGCTTACATGGCCGCAGCGAGCTGGGCCTGGCGCCCGATGAATACGCGGCGCTCACCATGGTGTTGCTGCGGCTGCTGGCCTTCAAGCCCGGCGCCTTGCAAGCCTCGGCTTCGGCTGAAAAAAAAAGTCCGCCTGAACCCCTGAGCCGGCCCGCCGCCGCCGCGCCCGCGCCGAAGGCCGCTCCGGCTCCGGCCGCCGCCAATCCGTTCGAGCCCGCTTACGAGGAGATTCCCAACTCCTCCATGCGCAAGGTCATCGCCCGCCGCCTGACCGAGGCCAAG
>JACCDJ011355858.1_pt1 | contig 11090 bp, 7 predicted proteins | sample 7444481 | NCBI WGS metagenome assembly JACCDJ01 (sample SAMN15323435, study PRJNA562643) | freshwater metagenome | isolation source: river surface water | place: USA:Blue River Watershed | collected 2017-08-15 | reverse complement strand
GCATTTTCTCCGCTTCGGCGGGTTATGTAATCAACGATTTATTCGATGTTGACAGTGACCATGTAAACAGACCTAACAAACGAATTCTCAAGCGATATGTTAGCCATAAGGCGGCCATCATTTATTACGGTATTTTAGCCACGTTGGGGATTGTTACAGGATTTTTAGGCGGGACAGGCATGGGCATTTTTTGCATCGCCATTGCCATCCTCCTGTTCTTTTACTCCTCCGATTTAAAAGCCATGGGGCTGCCGGGCAACCTACTGGTTGCATTTATGGCCGGAGCCGTTGTTTACTTGAGCAGCAGAGGTGTATGGCAAGTAAATAAAGGACATATCGCCGAATTCGCCATGCTGGCATTCACCATTACATTGGCCAGAGAACTAATTAAAGACATAGAGGATATGAAGGGCGATAAGGAAGCAAATTGCAGAACCTTTCCCTTGGTTTATGGCATTACCAAAACGAAAATACTGGTTTATCTTTCCTTGGGCATTTCCGCCGTGGGAATACTCTTCAACACAATTTTCCAAGCCGTTTATACCTATCCCTTAGAAAATCTGCAAGAAGAATTACAAAAAATCGCCTGTGGCACAAGTATTTTACCCATGCTAATGTATACAGGCATTGTACTAACACCCCGAATGTGTAGCATTTGCATTTCGGTGCACAAGGCTTCTTCAAACCCCGATTTTAGACAAGTTTCATTAAAACTAAAATGGTTGATGATTTTAGGTATAATTGGCGTGTTATTTACTCCAATTTAATTCCCTGTTCCCAAATTTTGGCAACTGCTTCCAATTCTTGGTACCAACTGGGACCCATTTTTCGTGTCAACGCTTCACGCAAAAACGAGTATACTGCCACTTGTTCTTTTTCCCCCACAGCGCATGCCTCTGAGCAAATGCTCCATTGGTGGTAATTCAACGCCGTATAATCTCCGTATTTCTTTGCCCGAATGGGGTACAAATGACAGCTAACAGGCTTTCTAAACCACGTTTTACCCGCATGGTATGCTTTTTCAATGGCGCAACCTGCAATGCCTGTTTCATCGTAAACCACAAAAACACACTCCCCAGAAGGCTCACAAACCGTAACCGCCTCTCCATCAAAGCTATCCGTTTCAGAAAATCCACGCGCCTCCAATAAGTTCAAACCATTCTGAGACATAAAGGGCTTAATAGCCTCCAATTCATTTGAAATAATAGCTATCTCCTCCGTTTCTAAGGGTGCACCCGCATCTCCTTGAACACAACACGCACCTTTGCACGCATCAATGGCACACCGAAACTTCTTGGTTAATACCTCCTCAGAAACCAGTGCGTTTCCAACAATCAGCATAAATACTTAAACCGAAATATTACTTTAAATAAGCCTCCCAACCCTTAGCCTCCAACAAGGACGCTTTGGACTCCACCTCTTCCTTCATGCCCTGCTTGTAAGCTACAATGCTGGATTTAATGTTTGAATCAGCTACTCCTAAAATCTGTGCCGCCAACAAGCCGGCGTTCTTAGCACCGTTGATCGCTACCGTAGCTACAGGAACTCCTGGAGGCATCTGAACAATGGAGTACAAACTATCTAGGCCACTCATGGTTTTCGATTGTACAGGCACGCCAATAACCGGCAAATGCGTAAAAGACGCCACCATACCGGGTAAATGCGCTGCTCCTCCTGCTCCAGCAATAATCACCTCCAAACCTCGTTCAGAAGCATCTTTTGCGTATTCCATCAATCGATCGGGAGTTCTATGCGCACTTACAATCGTTAATTCATAATCAATTTGCAATTGATCCAAAACCGCAGCCGCTTCTTTCATTACTGGAAGATCGCTATCGCTACCCATAATTATCCCAATTTTTTTCATTGCGTTTGGGTTGATTGTTTAGTATTAGACAACAAAGAAACTAATAAATAGAGAAAATAAAATACAGCAACCATGGCACTACCAAAAAACAAACAAGGCAACGCCGCTACCAACAACACCATTTTCCAGCGCTTTAACGGATCTCCCGATTTAAATTTCATAGCCAACATAGGGAAATCACTGTTCATCATAAACGCCGCTAGCAAGGGCATATACAACCAAACATACAGATTATTGAAAACGGGTCGAATATCCACCAACGGCTGAAGCAACCAATCCATTGAAGTGGATTCGGGAGTAAGACTATACATCACCATCGCCCAAGACCCTAGCGCTAGACCTGTTATCGGTGTTGGAACCCCTATAAATCCATTCAATTGCCGCGTATCTACATTAAATTTCGCTAATCGATAAGCCGCCCCCAACGGGATAAAAATCCACACATAATTATTAATGCAAAAACCAGTTGAACAATACCCTTGGTTCTGCATCAGGGACCGCCAAATCAATCCAGGCAATACTCCAAAAGTTACCACATCGGCCAACGAATCCAATTGCAACCCCAACGCACTGTCTGCTTTCAATAAACGAGCCACCCATCCATCAAAAAAATCCATAACCGCCCCTAAAATCATCAATAAAAATCCATCCAATGGCCTTCCATCAATCACCATAGCAATCCCCAGTACCCCGCAGAGTAAATTGCTAAGGGTTACCATGTTGGGTAAGTGTTTAGTCCAAGACGAATTTCTACTAATTTCTGTTTCTGTCATCATTTATTCTGCAAAATTACACGAGATTTTAATCGTCATCTTCCTCCGAATCCGAATCTTTTTCTTTTGCCTTATACACCGGCTGTGTGTTCGGTAAAATTACCCGTAAATTGATGGTTGCAAACGGCAATCTTAATAAATCGCCACTCACACCGTCCACAAAACCAGTGGTGGCAAAGGGCAATCGGCTGCCTTTGTACTCCCAATTGCTGGTATTGTTTTGAAAACGATATCCAGCCTCCAAATCCAATCCAACATTGTTTTTCAAAATGCCTAAAACAACACTGGCCGCTGGCATTCCGCGGTAATTCACCAAATCAACAGGCGCCGTTACCAGCCCCAACGTAGACTCTACTTTCTGATACGTTAGGGTCTGCTTCGCAAACGTGTACCCCAATCCCAGTCCATAATGCAATGATTTTTTATTGTATACATTGGAATTATGCAAATACATCGATACCCCATGCGTAACCAATTGGCCATCCAAAGATACCTGCTGGTCATTGTACAATGATCGCGAATTCAACTTATAGCCCAAGCTGTACTGCATGCTCACATGTTTTGCTCGGTAACCTAAAAACAAGGAATTGTAGACATTTACATTGGAATTGGAAAGACTGAGGTTCTCCGTTACCGTTAAGTAATCTTGCATGGTTTCACCAATCATCGACCCCATATTTGCTCCATAACCATATCCCATAAATACCCCCATATTTACCGACTTATCGTCCTCCGATTCCTCCTCGTAAGATTCCGAAATGTCATCGTTGTCCTCCTGCTCCTTGCCCACTATCACAACAAAATTGAATTTCTTTCTCAACTCGGAATTAATCGTAGCGTTGGATTCATCCAAGTTATAAACCATGGTGTTATCCTCAGTGAATTCATACAATGCATTCACCTCGTCCTGTATTTTCTGGTTATGCAATAAATCACTGGATGAAATATCGTCCACATCGTCTTGATTTTCTTTATAAAAAATTCCAATGTTCATCAACGAAGAATCGTTCTTGAAATATCGAGTGCGTAACCTAGATAAAATACTATTGTACTCAAACCAACCGCAATCTTGCTGCTGCTTACTAAGTCCTACATGGCATCTTCCAAACTGACCAAAGAACTTTGAATTGGGATACTTTTCCAACAGAGTCACCATGTTGCGATACATCATTTCTTCACGCCATTGGTATTGCTGGGCTTGTTCGTCTCGACCTTCCCACTCATACACTTCCCGTAACCGTGCAAAGGCTTGTGAAAATTCAGGCCACAATGGACCCAGCCAATTTTTAAAATCCGATTGCAAACTGTCTATATACCGATACAATTCCGAAACACTAGGATCCTCATTGAAGGTAATCCTACTAAAATCCAATCTCCGCCAATCATCCAACTGCTCTATCTCCAAAGCAGCGGGGGTCTCCTTTTTACCTAAAGAGAATGAAACGGTATCTGTGGAGCTTCTAACTTGTTCGTATTCAAATTCTCGCTTGGATTCGTCATAATCTCGCAACCCGTTGTAATAAAAATTGGATCCCAAGTGATTAATAGCCCTTACACCGGCTTCAATCGAGGTTGGTACAGCCCCCAGCTTAGTGCCCGTAAGCATTTGCGTTCTTCGAGTCGCAACGTCGTTCAACCACATTACGGTCATGTCCGCAAATCGCTCTACATCCAAACCGTAGATTTTTATTCTTTCCGATTCGGGCAAACTCAACTGCCACACCGCTAAGCTATCAAACAACACCATAAATCTCGCTGAGGCCGTAGCTTGAATAATTTTCTTTGCCAATGTATCGCCATGACAAATGTAGCGCTCTAAAAACACCGCTCTGGCAGGACTTAATTCCAACACATAGTTGCGGTACCCAGCATTTTCATACAACAACTTCATCCAACGAAACTCAGATCTGGAGTTAAATTTTACGTAACGATGATTTTCACCTGCTAAAACCAATCTGGCTTTTTTCGCTCTGTTTGCCAATAGCTTAACCGCCGCAGAACTAATTTCAGAATCATCAAAATCGTAATGATATCCAGTAGGTGCAAAACCCTCTATAGCCATGATTGCCGAGGTATCGTCATCATTTTTTGAAGTCATCTTGGAGAGATTAACTGCTTTTTCTGTAGCTGTAACCCATGACTTTTCGGAAAAATGGGGAAGTCTGTATCCCTTGGTATTTGATCTGATGGTACGCAAACCGTTATAAACAGCCACAGAATCAGCCGCTGCGTAATCGTAACGATCTGAGCGGGCTTGTTTTAATAACCCAAACTTATATCCAGCCTGAATTCCATAATTAACACCCGTATATTTCAAAGGTGCTATTCCTTTAACAGCTGCCTTATCCAAGAACCAATCGCCCGAACTCAAATCCCAACCGTAACCCACATTCGCATGCACAAACAAACGATTTAAACGCAAGGTGGTTCCCAACATCATGCCGTATACCGTACCCACAGCCTTAAATGTTTTACCCGCAATAGGATTGGTTAAACTACCTACCAATGCACCATTGGGCAACGTCAATTTGGTGTCGAAACCTTCCAAATACGACAACAGATTCAAGTAAATACGACGCTTTTTATCCATAGAAAACGCAGTACCTTGCAAATATCCGAAATGAAACCCACTTAAAAATTTATTGGACGTTTGGTATTCTCCCACACGCATTCCCCAAAACTGATACGTTTTTGCATTATTCTTTTCCCCACTACTCAATAAGTTCAACGCAATTCCGCGGTATCCCAAACTACCACTTGCCTGCCCCAAATTGTTTTCAGACAAAAGCGTAGAAAAATTACTTGCAAATCGCTGAGCCATCTGGTTTACCATAAAGGAGTATGCAATCTCAATTTGAGCTGAAGAGTGTCTCAATTTTGGCACATCTTCCCTCTGATAATTGCTCACCCATGGATCTTGGCCATACCCTGGATACGCAGCAGCTGTATCCCATGCATATTCTGAATCTTCATCAAAATTGTCTGCTTCCGCCATGTTCATTAGAACACTAAAACTATTACTTGGCATTAAGGCTAAAGTAGAAATGCCCGATTGGTCTGCATCGTTGGCTTTAATCGACACATGACTATTGGTTAATTCGTATTCTTCGGATAGATACTTTTTACTTTCACGGAACATCATTCCCATGAATGCCTTGTAGGTAGTATCTTGAGAAATCTTGGATTTAAGCCCAAATAGGAAATAATCTGCAAAGTATCCCTCTTCTTCATCATTCTCTACAGAACCACTCAATAACTCACTATTCATTTTGGCGAATTCCGCAGAATCCTTTAAACCCGTTAAGCTAATATGCGTTTCTCCACTGCCCGAAAATGTAAAAATACGGGTGATCCAATTCTTGGGAACCCCCTTGGCCAATAGACCTTTTACAATAGACTCAAATCCAACTTTCTTATCGTTCAATACCAGCTCTTCTGTTGGAGCTAGGAGCATAATTCTATTCGATTTGGAGGCATTCAACAAGCCTACGATTTCCTTCTCCATCTGATTTCGCGTATCAATGTAATAAAACAACCCATCATTTTTACGTTGATTGGTTTTTATGGAGTTCTTGTACAATCCTAACAATTCTTCAACTTCAACAAATTCCGCAGGCGGCAACCAAGCCTTAAATTGAGATTTTAACGAATCGAACGCATTGGAAAACGCTTTGAAGGTTTCGTAATAATCGAAATTAGCATCCAAGTAGCCCATGTTGTAATCTACGTCCGAATTTTCATCGTCCATGTCATCCAATATCCGGTAATACGAATACATCGCATTCGCCAATAATCCTTCCACTTGATAACGAATTGAAAATGGAATTTCGGGTTTATCAAAGTACTTTTTCAATGCCAAAGAATAACCACGTTCACTATCATTTAATGTAGGATAACACGTTTTAATTACCCATTTATTTACGGACTCAGGATTTTTCAAGTACAACCTTCTCAATTCTGTGAGCAACGAATCCATGGGTTCCATATTTTCGTTGTAAATGCCCAACATAGCTATCTTAGAAAAAGTATCACCCGTTGTTATGTATTGCTTTAATAGGGAAATCCCATATGGCTGCATGGGCAAATACCAGTGGGTCATTTTTTCCAAATCACCCGAACGCAACATCGCTGTCAACAACAAAATTCTATTATCGTGATCTGCATCGCTGCTAGACATCCCCAATAAGACCAAACGATTCTCGGATTTTTCCGATAGCAACGAAACGGATCTTTTGGGTTTAATCGCAGAAGAATCAGTTGATCCTGTCACTGCCGTATCGGATACCTTTGGATTAACCCGCACAATTTCGGCAGTGTTAGTATGAAATGATGCGGCTGAAAGCAAGCTGCATCCAGTCATAACCATCAGCGCAGTAGCTACCCGTTTGCGCTGAGAAATATTAAAAATCTTCATCTATTAAATTAAACGATATTAAGTACTTGTTCTTTGATTTGTTCCAACTTTTCCTTCATTTGCACCACCGCCTGTTGCATGGGGAAATAATTGCTTTTCACCCCCATGGTATTCATCTCTCTACCCATTTCTTGAGCGATAAAATTCAACTTCCTTCCCAATGGCTCCTTGTGCAAGCAATCCTTGAAATATTGTAAATGTTGCGCTAATCGCTGCTTTTCTTCACCAATATCCCATTTGTCCAAGTAAATTAATACCTCTTGCTCAAACCTCCCCGGATCTGTTATTCCCTCTTTGATATGTTGTGCTAAATTGTTGTAAATTTTTTCCCTAAGTTGCTCCTTTCGTGGCTCCTCGTGCACTATAACCACCTGCAAATCTTCGTGAATTAACTCTGCTAATTCGCTTAATTTTTTTGCTGTAGCAGCACCCTCCTCCACCCGAAAGGCATTCAATTTTTCAGCTGCCATTTCGGTTGCTGAAAGAATTACCGATTTCATGGCTTCAGAGATGGTTCGTTCTCCAGCAAATACAACCTCAGGAATTTTCAATACTTCCCTAAACGGGTCCTTAAATTCCATAGACAGCGAATCGCTCAACAACTTCCATTGGTCTACGTAAGCCTTCGCTAGTGGAACATTTACATTGATATCGTATTCCACCGCATCGGCCGCTGTAAAAGAAATGCTGTAACTGCAGTTGACCGTTCCGCGCTCCAACTTCTCGTTCAAAATTTTACGTACCGCAGGATCAATCTCGTAAAGATATTTTGGCAAACGAACATCTGCCTCAAAGTACCTGCCATTTAACGCTTTAATTTCACAAACCACCCGAACGCCGGAAGTTTCCAGTTGGGCACGACCAAATCCTGTCATGCTTTTCATGGGTGCAGACTTCATAAGTAAGCGAAATTAGGACTAAATCAACGAATTAATACCCCAAACCCATCATATTTGCTAACTTTGTATAATTTTTATGAAAATCACCGCGCGCTGGATTCTGCCCATACTAATAATTACTGGCCTTGCTGCCTGCAATTCAAGCAGTAATACCGATGAAAATGCCACGAGTTCATTACTAATCACCCAATCGGTAAGTGGTTTCTCTGAAGATTCGGCATACCGTTACATCGAAAAACAACTTGAATTCGGTTTTCGTATACCCGGAACCGCCGCACAAAAAAAATGTGCCACTTTCTTATTCCAAGAATTAAATCGTTTTGCAGACACTACTTACAAACAGGAATTATCGGGCGTAAATCCAAGAAATGGAAAAACCATACCCATGATAAATATTGTGGGGAGTTTCAATCCCAAAGCCGAAAAGAGAATTCTCTTGGCCTCCCATTGGGATTCCAGACCCAGTGCAGATATGGACGATGAACGACAAACAGAACCGATTTTAGCCGCCAACGATGGCGCCAGTGGCGTGGCCGTACTGCTAGAAATAGCCCGAAATTTATCCTCCAAAAAACCTGACATAGGAGTAGATATTATCTTCTTTGATGCAGAAGACTTGGGAATTTCTTCCATTGAGAACTCCTTCTGCTTAGGCAGTCAAGCTTGGGCGAAAACACCACACATTGCTAATTACAAGGCCTATGCAGGCATACTGTTGGACATGGTAGGCGGTAAAAACGCAAAATTTGTATGGGAAGCTTATTCGGCTGAATACGCCAATTTCGTCTTGAATCACACCTGGGGCATCGCTAATGAACTGGGTTACGCAGAAATTTTTCAATACAAATCCATCGGCCCAATTATTGACGACCATAAATACGTCTACGATGGAACTAAAATCCCCATGATAGACATCATCCAATACGATGAAAACAATGGATTCGCTCCCTATTGGCATACCCATGACGATAATTTGGAATCCATAGACAAATCTACCCTAAAAGCGGTAGGTAATACCGTTCACCACGTATTGTTTAATCAACCATGAATTACAACCTCCAGCCAGTAGATTTACTTGCCTTTGGTGCTCATCCAGACGATGTTGAACTCGGTGCAGGAGGCACCTTACTCAAACACATTCAACTGGGATATTCCGCAGGCATCGTAGATCTAACCCAAGGCGAGTTAGGCAGCAGAGGTTCTGTTACTAAAAGGTACGAAGAAGCCAACGAAAGCTCAAAAATTTTAGGAGTAACATTTAGAAAAAACCTGCAATGGCCCGATGGATTTTTTGCCGAAGACGATTCCAATTTATTAGAAATTGCAAAAATCATTCGTCTAACCCGCCCCCAATGGGTTATGGCCAACGCAATTTCCGATAGACATCCCGACCACGGAAGAGCAGCCAAAATCATTGAACGCGCTACATTTTTAGCCGGTTTGGTGAAAATCAAAATTGAAGAAAATGGGATAGACCTCCCAGCCTATAGGCCTGCTAATATTTACCATTACATTCAAGACCGCAATATCGGCCCCCAGTTTGTCGTTGATATTAGCAACCAATGGGAAATTAAAATGAAAGCTATCGCCGCCTTCAAATCTCAATTTTATTCCGAAGACTCTAGCGAACCAATTACACCCATTTCTACCAAAGAATTTTGGAATTTCTTGGAAGCCCGAGCCCGTGATTTCGGGCGGATAGGTGGATTTGAATTTGCCGAAGGATTTACCACTGCTACCCCGCTGTCATTTCGGAATTTTAAAGAGCTCAATCCTTAACCTACGAAACATGACCTTTCGAACTACTTTTACTCCAATTTCAAACTGGTCTTTTCGCATTTTATTCTGGGTATTTGCGCTAAAATCAACCCAACTGCATGCCCAAATCCCAATCGAACAATTACTGAAATTAAAAGGCTATCCCGTTTCTGTTCATCCTACCGAAAAAGATAGCAATATTATTTACTTCCCCATGTCGTTCGGGAGTGCCGAATTCGCACCCCAGGTATTCAAAACCACCTTACCCAAAGCTTCCGATGTGTATGCGATACACCTGGTTTATACCCGATACAGACAAGTAGACACCTTCAACCAACCCAAATTAAACGAGGCTCGGTTTAAGAATTTACAAATCATATTCCCCGAAGCTTTTTTTGAAAAATCTATCATCTGGAGAGTTTTTGAACAAACCAAACCCAAAACACAAAAAGAAGCTGAAAATTATTACCACGGTTTTGTGATTTATTTAAAACCGAAAACGGACAAAGCAGCCGTGAAGGTAGAAGTTGATCGCATGGATAAAGTAATCAAAAGTTACCGAGACACCAATGTCTTTGTTCCAGAAAAAATCATTTGGAAAGTAAAAAAACGAAGAGAAGAAACGGGTTATTACATCCCAAGAAATAAAAATCAAAAAAGAGCGGGCAAACGATACACCTCTGCAGGTATTTTCTTTCGAGAAAAAGAATACCGCATGGTGAAAGACTCTATTCCCGGTAAACGAATACCCGCCCACAGGGAAAACGTAGGTTTGTTTGACACCTTTGGTTTCAGAAACACCTACGAATACAAGTTACTCACCACCAAAGAATGGCCGGGGAAAATTGCAGTAGTTGCCGATGTTACAGCTAGCATGACTCCCTACAACACCCAAGTCATGTTGTGGTTGAAATTTGCGAAGAAACCGCTTGAAAATGGTAAATTCATCTTTTTCAATGACGGAAACAACGCGCCAGATGCATTGAAAACCATTGGAAACACAGGCGGACTTCATATCGTAGAAAGCAATAATTTTGATACGGTGTATCAAACCATGCGGAGAGCCATAGTGGCGGGTCAAGGTGGCGATATTCCGGAAAATAACATCGAAGCTCTGTTAGCAGCACAAAAAAAATGGACCGATATTGATTCCTTTTTAATGATCGCCGATAACCGAGCCCCCGTAAAAGATCTAATCAACTTGAAAAACGTTAAAAAACCAGTAAATATTATCCTCTGCGGATGGGTTGATTACATGGCCATCAACGATTCTTATACCCAAATAGCAGCCAAAACCAAAGGAAAAATCTATACTTCAGCAGGTGTTTTTGAAGATTTTTCTCAGCTAAAACTGAATACTTCCATTGAATTTAATGGAG
>JACCDJ010581254.1_pt1 | contig 11095 bp, 10 predicted proteins | sample 7444481 | NCBI WGS metagenome assembly JACCDJ01 (sample SAMN15323435, study PRJNA562643) | freshwater metagenome | isolation source: river surface water | place: USA:Blue River Watershed | collected 2017-08-15 | reverse complement strand
CTTGGTAGCTTTGAATATTTGAAATACAGCAACGAGTGGTATCGACTCTTCACCGTTGCACTGATGCATGACAATTCAGGTTTCTTACCGATCCACCTCGCCTTTAACATGATGGCGCTCCATCAACTCGGCACACCTCTGGAGTACTTCTTCGGTAAGACGAAGTTCTTTATTATCTTCTTTGCATCGCTTTTGGCGGGATCGCTAACATCTAGCTATTTCATGGCACTCAACGGCGCTTCGATCGGAGCCTCAGGCGCGGTCTTCGGCCTCTTTGGTGCATTTATTGCAGTCGGAAACCGGATCGGCGTTGAAGTAAAGAGCATCTACGTCATTGTCGGAATTAACTTTGCCCTCGGCTTCACCATTGGTGGAGTCGATTGGCGTGCGCACCTAGGTGGCCTTATCGGCGGCTACCTGATTACGAAAGTTTTATTCAGCCTTAACGCTTCGAAGTAATACCTGCGCAACGTCGAGGACTTCGACATCAGATTGACGCGCTGTCATTCCATCTCCCACCATGATGCGGCAGAACGGACAGGCAACAGCAACTTCCGGTGCACCAGTGTCGATAGCTTCATCGACACGGTTGAGGTTGATGCGAGAGCCTAGAGTCTCTTCCATCCACATACGTCCGCCGCCGCCACCGCAGCAGAATGAACGCTCTTTGTTACGCGGCATCTCTTCTACATCGCAGCCGGATGCTTCAAGGAGTTCACGAGGTGGTGCATAGATCTGATTGTGGCGACCGAGGTAGCAAGGATCATGGAAAGTGATCTTCTGATCTGCCTTATGTGGTGAAGTCTTGAGCTTTCCTTCCTTCACCAAAGTATTGAGAAGTTGAGTGTGGTGGAGCATCTCGAGCTCATAACCACTCTGCGCGTAATCACGACCAATTGTTGTAAAGCAATGAGGGCAGGTAACAACAACCTTTTTCTTACCCTTTGGTCGATCACCGAATGTCTCTTTAAAAGTCTCGATATTTTCAGCAGAGAGAATTTGGTAGAGGAATTCATTTCCAGCGCGACGTGCTGGATCTCCGGTACATGTCTCACGCTTTCCAAGCACGGCGAAGTTCACACCAGCCATATGGAGAAGTTCGGCAACAGCCTTGGTGGTCTTCTTTGCGCGCTCTTCGTAAGCACCAGCGCAACCAACCCAGAAGAGATATTCAACTTCTTCAGGAAGTTCACCACTGACAACGCGAACTGGGAAGTCGCACTCTGCAATCCAGCCTTCACGATCTTGCTTGTTAGCGCCCCAAGGGTTGCCAGCTTTCTCAAGATTTCTAAATGTTCCACCGAGCTCTGCTGGAAATTCTGATTCAACGAGAACCTGGAAACGACGCATATTGACGATGTGATCGACATGTTCAATATCGACCGGACATTCATTGACGCAGGCACCGCATGAAGTACATGACCAGAGAACATCTTGTGAAATTGGAGCCTTGTCACCGACAAGATTTTCAGTATCGACAACCTTCGCCATCGCGTGATCGCGCATAGCCATAATCAATAGCTTTGGAGAGAGTGGCTTATCGGTATGCCAAGCAGGGCACTGAGATTGGCAACGGCCGCACTCAGTACAGCTAGTCATATCGAGCAAGCCCTTCCAAGATATATCGCCACGTGTGCCGAGACCGAAGACATCGTCATCGGCTGGGTCTTCGAAGTTCACTGGCTTTCCATGTGACAACATCTCAGGAAGTGCGCCAAGTGATGGCTTATCGATATTGCGCTTGAAGTAAATATTGAAGAATGCCAAGAAGCGGTGCCATGCAACGCCCATGGTGAGGTTCGATGCAATCACAATGAACCACAACATCGATACAAAGATCTTGAGCGCAGCAACGATAACGATTGCATTTTCAATTGAAGCCACAGACCATGATGAGAAGAAAACAACGGCTGGCCAAGAGATTGCATAATGCCAGTTCCAGCTATCTTCTCCAGCTAGTGCTCCTTCTAATCCGCGAAGTGCAATGACACAGAAGACAACAGCGAGAATCGTTGCTTCAACATAATAAGCACGGCCTTGATTGGAGCCAACAAAACGAGATGTGCGGCCCTTGTGCCAGAATCGTGTTGCCTGACGAATTCCAATAAGTGTGACGATTCCGATTCCGGTAAGTGCAGCGATTACTTCCGCAAATAATTCATAACCAACAAAGTGGCCGATGATAGGAAGTGCGAAATCTGGCTTTACTAGCTGGCCGTAAGCGGTGATAAGCGTTCCAAACAATGCACCAAAGCCAACCATGACAAACCAGTGAGCAATTCCGGTACCGGTGAAGTTGAGCATCTTGGTATGTCCCAAGACCTCTTTCAGCATATTCTTTGTTCGCGCAGCGCGATTGCCGGAACGAGTTGGATCCGGTTGTTGTTTCTTATAGAGCGCAATCAACTCTCGTACTCGGATGGCGAAGAGGCCAACTGCAACGATAGTGAGTAGATATGAGAGCACGGCGATTACGAACATAACCGCAAGGGTAAACCTACTTGTCAGTCAAATTGAAGAGATTGCGAGTGATTTACGCGGACTAGCGCCACTTAGTCGCAAGGCTAAAGCCCACTGCGATAAAGCTGAATCCGATAATCATGTTCCATGCGCCGATTCCTGAGATAGGAAAACGAGTCTGGCTGACATAGAAGATTACGATCCATACGAGGCCGACGAGGAAATTGGTGACCATGACAGGTGCAAGCCACTTTGGACTCTCTGCTGGTGCAGTCTCAACAGCGTGAACCTGCTCTTCGTGAGCGTGGCTCTGCTGGACCTTCTTACGCAATTTCGACTTTGGCATAGGGCATAGATTACAGGACAATTCAGGGGTGGCCCGCATACTTGTCGTCGATAACTACGACTCCTTCGTCTTCAATATCGTGCAATATCTCGCACAGTTGGGGGCAGAGTGCACTGTCGTGCGTAATGACCAAGTGGAAGCGACCGAAGCGAGCAAGTACGACGGAGTCCTGATCTCTCCAGGTCCAGGAACTCCCGATAAAGCCGGCGTCTCGATAGCGATGATTAAGTACTGCGCCGAGCATTCAATTCCGCTCTTCGGCGTCTGCCTGGGACATCAAGCAATTGGTGAGGCATTCGGTGCAACTGTTTCTCGCGCGCCAGAGTTATTACATGGAAAGACTTCGATTGTTCATCACAACGGTAAGGGAGTGATGGAACATCTTCCAACACCATTTACCGCAACGCGCTATCACTCATTAGCTGTTGAAGTCGATACTGTTCCCGATGTTCTTGAAATAACCGGAAAGACAGATTCTGGAGTGATCATGTCGCTGCGACATAAGACACTTCCGATTGAAGGCGTGCAGTTCCACCCGGAATCAGTGCTGACAGAACATGGCCACAAGATGTTGGCAAACTTCTTAGTGACATGTGGAGATAAAGGAGCGCTCGCTAAAGCTGAAGGGCTATCGCCAGTCGTTAATCGTTAAGGCTGCTTGTTAATAGTAATTGTTACGGACTTACCAATTGTCTGTGTTGTTCCAGCATCTGGAGCTTGACGAATAACAACACCAAGTGGCTGTGCAGAGTCATAGTCATAGAACTCTTTAATTAAGAAGCCAGCTTGAATCAAAGTTGTCTTTGCCTGAATTGCTTCGACTCCCACAAGGTTAGGAACAGCAACATCACCGCTGGCGATTGTGAGAATGACGCCACTTCCCGCAGTTGTCACTGAACCAACTGGTGGTGATACATCGAGGACCGTTCCTTGTGGTTGATCAGATGGCGCAGCAATTGTTTGCGAGACAGTAAGACCGACAGCAGTTAACGCAGCGCGTGCATCAATCAAAGCCATGCCAACCAAGTCATCCGGAACAATCGCATCACCTGGACCATCAGAGATGGTGAGGACAATCGCAGAACCTAATGGAGCATGAGTTGTCGCAAGCGGGCTCTGGCTAGCGACGCGATCTGCCGGAATCGTTCCATCGTGTGCACGCTTAATTGTGATGACATAACCATCAAGCAACTTACGAGCATCGGCCTCAGATAAACCAACAACGTTAGGAATAAGCGGGCCGCTGGTATTTGTGCCACTGAGCAAGAAGCCAGTAATTGAGAGAGCAATAGCTGCAAAGAAAGAGCCACCATAAATAATGGCTGTGCGACGAGTAAAGAATGGGGTCGTTGCTACCTTTGTAGTGACAGCTTGTCCTTGATGGACTTTCACTAAATCATTGAGCATTTCTTGGGCAGATTGATATCGATCTTCTGCCTTCTTCGACAACGCTACCTTCAAGATAGTGTCGATGTCGGCTGGTAGATCAGGTTGAATTGCACCAGCAGATGGAACTTCGCCGGAGACATGTTGATATGCAATCGACACTGGTGTCTCACCACTAAATGGTGGCTGACCTGTCAGAAGTTCAAAGAGTAAGCAACCAGTTGAGTAAATATCGCTTCGCGCATCTGCAGAATCACCTACCGCTTGTTCTGGCGATAAATATTGTGCTGTGCCGACAACATTCCAGGTACTGGTCAGAGTTGCACCGAGATCATCCATAGCGCGAGCGATACCAAAGTCCATGACTTTTACATCGCCACTATCAGTAATCATGACGTTCGCTGGTTTGATATCGCGGTGCACAATGTTGCGCTGGTGTGAGTACTCAAGGGCTGCAAGTGTTTGCTCGACAATCGATAGCGCGTTATCTAGAGAGACTCGTTCACCTTGATGAATCAATTGGCGCAGCGTGTGTCCGGCAACGAGCTCCATCACAATATATGGCGCAGGTTCTTCACCAGAGTCATAGACCGCAACAATTCCTGGATGGTTAAGTCCAGCAGCAGCCTTTGCCTCTTTGCGGAAGCGAGTCACAAATGCTGGGTCCTTCGCTAAATCACTGCGCAGAATCTTTACTGCAACTTCGCGGGAGAGGCGTTGGTCTTGCGCAATATAAACATCGGCCATTCCGCCGGTACCGATCATCTCGCCAAGTAAATAGCGATCACCAAGGAGCGTGGACATCATTTTGCAGCTCCTAACAAGGTGATTGGTTCTTGAATATTGTTATTGAGAACGTCGGCAACAATAACGGTCACATTGTCTGGTGCACCATTTATATAGGTAGCATCAATCAGCGCGTCTACTGCCAGGCCACGGGCTTTGCCCTTTGCAATTGATTTGATCTCTTTATCGGTCAGCGCAGAGTTAAGGCCGTCGCTACATACGATAAAACGGTCATCTGCCTTCACTTCATAGATAGAGAGGACTGGTTGATTGCGCCCATCGCCCATCAGAACTTGAGTCAGTACAGAGCGCTGCGGATGGGTCGCTACCTCTGCCTCGGTGATTGTTCCTTGATCGAGAAGCTCTTGAATCACGGTGTGGTCAGTGCTCAATTGCTCGAAAGTGTTGCCGCGCAAACGGTAGATACGAGAATCACCAATATGAAGTGCGGCAACAGCGCCACCTCGCAAATAGAGCGAAGAGAGAGTTGTTCCCATGCCTGCGAGCAACGGGTTCTCTATCGCGTACTCAGAAATTGTTGAATCAATCAAAGTCAGCGTCGATGCATACAAGTCATCAGCTGATTCGATATCAATTCCATCTTTTGTAAATAGCTCTGACTCTTTCGCCAAAGTTGTGATTGCGATGCGAGATGCAACTTCACCAGCGGCATGTCCGCCCATTCCATCGGCGACAGCAACAACCGAAGGTGAAGTCATCGCCGAATCTTCATTTCCAGCGCGCACCAAACCAACGGCAGACTTTGCTGCTGTTGCGAAGTAGAAGGTGCTCATGGGGCAATCGTAGCCACGAAGACGATTTGCTACGCTCACCCGTATGTTCATCTACGCACATAGAGGCGCAAGCGCCGACTATCCAGAGATGACTGAGGCTGCCTTCCGCGGGGCGATTGAACAAGGTGCCGATGGATTTGAGTGCGATGTGCGGTTAAGCCGCGATGAGGTTCCAGTGCTCTGGCATAACGCTTCCATGTTGGAGCGCGCAGGAAATAGCGGGCTTATTGCAGAGATGAACTTTGCACAGATTCAGCGCGCATACCCGCAAGTGATGACGCTCGATGATCTGCTTGATATCGCAATAAGTGCGCAGAAGTCACTTCTCATAGAAACAAAGCACCCAGTCATCTCTGGAAATAGAGTTGAAGAGATTGTCATCCAGCGACTTCGAGATCGCAAAGTATTAGATTCAATCTTTGTTTCGCTAATGTCATTTAGTTGGAACGCAATTGAAAAGGCAGATCGAATTGCACCTGAATTACACACAACTTATTTAGCATCAAATAAAACACTTTGGCCACAGATTAGATTCTCATCAGCAAATGCAATTGGCCCCGGCATCAATGAAGTACGCAATCGACCTGAACTCATTACGAAGATTCGCAATCTTGGTAAAGGAGTCAGCGTATGGACCGTCGATAACGGTGCCGATATCGAACTTTGCAAGGATTTAGGCGTAGATAACCTGATTACAAATACGCCGGCGCATGCACGCACTTTCCTTTAGTATCCTTAGCCAGTGCATACATACGCCTACTTGGGACCTGCGGGTACCTTCACCGAAGCGGCGTTGAAGAAAATTGCAGCACCAGATGATCGCCGAGTTCCTTATGTAAATGTCACCGCAGCACTCGATGCAGTTCGCGCAGGTGAAGCTGATTATGCGCTCGTTCCAATTGAGAACTCTGTCGAAGGAGTTGTAGCTCGCACACTCGATGAACTTGCTACTGGAGTTCCACTGACTATCGCGGCTGAAGTAACGCTGCCAGTCACATTTGATTTAATGGTGAAGCCTGGCACCTCAACAATTAATCGCATCGGCACACACCCACATGCCGAGTCACAGTGCCGTACATATTTATCTACACATTACCCACATGCGGAGATCATTCCTACCAATTCAACTGCTGCGGCTGCCGAGCTGGTTGCGAAGGGCGAACTCGATGCCGCTATTGCCTCATCTGCAGCCGCCGAGAACTTTGGCCTTGAGGTCAAAGCATCTGCGATTGGCGATAACCAGGTTGCCGTTACGCGATTCATTGCGGCGCAGAAGCCAGGATTTATCTCAGAGGCAACTGGCCACGACCGCACCTCTTTAGTTGTCTATATCGATATCGATCACGCGGGAGCTCTGCTGGAAATTCTCTCGGTATTCGCTAAATATGATGTAAACCTGACATTCATCCAGTCACGTCCAACAGGTCGCGAGCTCGGTCACTACCATTTCATCATTGATGTCGAAGGCCATATCAACGACGAGGCAGTTGCTAAGTCGATGGAAGACCTCCGCGAAATCTGCGATGACATTAGATTCCTAGGTTCTTACCCACGAGAGGTGCGTTCATGATTGATATCAAGTTCCTGCGCGAAAACCCAGATGTAGTTCGCGTATCTCAAAAGGGTCGTGGCGAGAATGTAGAGCTCGTGGATCAGATTCTTGCAATCGATGAAATCAAGCGCGCTGCTATCGCTGAGTTTGAAGCACTTCGTCAGGAGCAGAACGCGCTCTCTAAGAGCGTTGGTGCTGCAAAGGGCGATGAGAAGGCTGCACTTCTTGCAAACGCAAAAACACTTGCTGACAAGGTAAAAGCGGCAGATGCAAAGCGCGCAGAGGTTGAAGAACAAGCAAAGCAGCTAGTAATGCAGCTTTCAAACTTGCTTGATACTGAAGCTCCCATCGGCGGCGAAGAAGATTTCGTAACAATCGAGCATGTTGGTACACCACGCGATTTTGCTAAAGATGGCTTTGAGCCAAAAGATCACGTTGAACTTGGAAAGTTGCTTGGTGCAATTGATACCGAGCGCGGTGCAAAGGTTGCCGGATCACGTTCTTACTACCTCACCGGAGCTGGTGCGATGCTTGAGTTTGCACTTGTGAACTACGCAATCTCTAGCGCGCTCAAGAATGGTTTCACACCAGTGATTCCTCCTGTACTTGTTAATCCATCTGCGATGGAGGGAACAGGCTTCTTGGGACAAGCTGCCGAGAATGTTTACCGAATTGAGAAAGATGATGTCTATCTTGTAGGTACATCAGAAGTGCCATTGGCTGCGATGCATATGGATGAGATTTTGCCAGCAGATAAGTTGCCGATGCGTTACGCCGGTTACTCATCTTGCTTTCGTCGCGAAGCAGGAACTTATGGAAAAGATACCCGCGGAATTATTCGCGTGCACCAATTCGATAAGGTCGAGATGTTCTCATTCTGTAAGCCAGAGGAAGCCAAGGAAGAGCACAAGCGTTTATTGCAGTGGGAGAAGGATTTCCTCAATGCAATGGAGATTCCATACCGAGTAATTGACGTTGCATCAGGTGACCTTGGATCCAGCGCTACACGTAAGTTTGATATCGAAGCGTGGATTCCAACACAAGGCGCATATCGCGAAGTAACAAGTACATCTAACTGCACTGAATTCCAAGCACGTCGATTGAATATTCGTTACAAGGATGCCGATGGCACCAAGGCGATTGCAACGCTCAATGGAACTCTTGTAGCTATTCCACGCATGATTGTTGCAATTCTAGAGAACCACAAGAATGCCGATGGAACAGTCAATGTTCCTGCTGCGTTGCAGCCATTCCTTGGTGTGAAGAAGTTAGAGCTCGTGTGAAGCGTCCCAAATTAATCGCAACTGATTTAGATGGCACCATCGTTACTCATGATGGAGTTATTTCCGAGCGCACCATCAGCGCTTTTAAGCGAGCTCGCGATCTCGGCGTAGAAATATTCTTTGTCACTGGCCGTCCTCCACGTTGGATGCCTGAGATTCGCGAAGCTTTTGGATTCGGTCAAGCAATCTGTGGCAATGGCGCGATGTTGTATGACTTAATGGGAGATAAAGTTCTCGAGGAGTGGTTAATTGGTGTCGAAGAACAACTCGAAACTGTAAAGCGACTTCGTAAAGCAATCCCTCAAGTTTCTTTTGCAGTGGAATCACATAACTATTTCCATCGCGAGAAGGCATATATTCCTCGATGGGATGTCGGTTTGGACAATATCGGCGTCCATACAATCGAAGAGATTCTCAAGTCGCCAGCTCTCAAAATGTTAGCTCGTTGTTCGCAACAAGAACTTTCATCAGATGAAATGTTGGAGATCGCATTGCGCGAACTCGACGGACTAGTGACGGTCACGCATTCAAATCCACATGATTCACTTCTTGAAATTTCTGCCCTCGGTGTTTCTAAGGGAGCCACTCTTGCTCGCATGGCAGGCCGCCTAGGTCTAGATGCAGCCGACTGTGTAACTTTTGGCGATAACCCGAATGATTTCTCGATGCTCGAATGGGCAGGCCGTTCTTATGCAATGTCTTCTGGCCATCCCGATGGTGCTAAATACGCCAAGAGCATGGCCGGTGCCTGCGAGGACGATGGCGTTGCCATTGCCATCGAAGAGCTCCTCGATCTCCCCGCCTAATTTTTGAAAACCCTGCCACCTCTAGTAGCCTCTCCCACGGAGGACTCGCATAGCGGCCGAGTGCACCGGTCTTGAAAACCGGCAGGTGAAAGCCTCGTGGGTTCAAATCCCACGTCCTCCGCAGTAAGACGGGACCCGTCCCTTGCATGTGTTCAAAGGCTTTGCCTTTTGAATCGATATGACAAGGGGCGGGTTTCGCACTTTCTCAGCGTCTGTGGCTGACTTCATAACCCGTACGCGGGCTTCTCCCTAGATAGTTGGCGCCAAGAAGCGCACACTTACACCTATTGAAAAGAGGCCAACGGTGGTCTCGTGGGGGAGTCGCAATGTCCGGAGTTTTTTCTCCAACTCGCGCCAAGATTAAAGAGCGCACACTCAGAACAGATAAGTGGTGGTTAGAGCCTGCAATTACCTTTGGCGTGCTCTTCTCATTCGTAATTTACGCAACCTTCCGTGCATTCGAAGGTGCAAATTACTTTGTTGAGCCACTGATCTCACCTTTCTATTCACCATGTTTATCTGAAGCATGTGTTGAAGGATCGAAGCTCTTTGGTTGGGCGCCAGTAAGTGCAGAGATTCTTGGTTTCGCACTTTCACCAGCGTTGATCATCTTGATCTTCCCACTTGGTTTCCGCATGACTTGTTACTACTACCGCAAGGCTTACTACCGTGCATTCTGGTTATCACCACCAGCATGCGCAGTTGCAGAGCCACACACCAAGTACACCGGTGAGACTCGTGCACCTCTAATCTTGCAGAACGCACATCGTTGGTTCTTCTACGCAGGTCTTGTCTTTAACGTTTTCCTTACATACGACGCAGTTCTTGCATTTAAGAATGAACACGGCGAGTGGGGACACATGAGCGTTGGAACACTCGTGCTTCTTGCGAGCTCATCACTTCTCTGGTTCTACTCACTTTCATGCCACACATGCCGCCACACAGTTGGTGGACGTCTGAAGCACTTCTCAAAGCACCCAGTTCGCTACAAGTTGTGGTCAGTGGTTTCAGTGCTCAATACCAAGCACCAGCAGTTCGCTTGGTTCTCGCTTGCCGCAGTTGCATTTGCAGACATTTATGTCCGCCAAGTTGCAACTGGCGCCTGGACAAACTTCTACTTCTTCTAACACTAGGTTCACAAGGGACTATATAAATGCCACAGAATCTTCAGAAACTTAAGTACGACGTAGTTATCGTCGGTGCAGGTGGAGCAGGTCTTCGCGCTGCAGTAGAAGCACGTGAAGCTGGTCTTCGCGTAGCAATCATCTGTAAGTCACTATTCGGTAAGGCCCACACTGTTATGGCAGAAGGTGGCGCTGCAGCGTCAATGGGAAATGCCAATAGCAATGACAATTGGATGGTTCACTTCCGCGACACAATGCGCGGCGGAAAGTTCCTCAACCACTATCGCATGGCAGAACTTCATGCGAAGGAGTCACCAGATCGCATCTGGGAGCTCGAGATGTGGGGTGCGCTCTTTGATCGCACCAAGGAGGGAAAGATTTCACAACGCAACTTCGGTGGACATGAGTATCCACGTCTTGCACACGTTGGCGATCGCACCGGTCTAGAACTCATCCGCACAATGCAGCAGAAGATTGTTGCCTTGCAGCAGAAGGATGGTCGTGAGACTGGCGATATGGAGGCAAACCTCAAGGTCTATGCAGAATTTACTGTCACAG
>JACCDJ010371919.1_pt1 | contig 11097 bp, 11 predicted proteins | sample 7444481 | NCBI WGS metagenome assembly JACCDJ01 (sample SAMN15323435, study PRJNA562643) | freshwater metagenome | isolation source: river surface water | place: USA:Blue River Watershed | collected 2017-08-15 | reverse complement strand
TCAGAACATCTAAATAAATGATGTCCACTTTTAATCTTTGAGTTGCAGATGGAGCTAAATCCAATCCCTTCTCTTGTAAAAATTCTTCTAATATATTTTTTAAACCGAATTCTAAATTTCTATTTCCAGCTAACTTTCCTATCTTAACCTGATTAGTTACCGATTCAACCCATATATGCTCTTCGGCATTATACCAAATATTTTCAGGTGAGTTTTTGAATGTACCATCGATTCTATGGGTAATTTCGTTAGCGATTTTACCTGCTAAATCTTCTTTACCTGAAACATGTAGATAAACAAAGAATAATTGAAAACATAAAGCAAATAGAATCCAGAAACTTACTAAACTTAAAAAAGCTTTAAATAAGTAATCCCCTATGTTCGATTTTAAATGTAATACTGCCTGCTTCATAAATGATTTTTATCACTTATAAATATAGGAATAAATTCAAATCGAAAATTATTTTTTTATAACTTAAATGCTTCCAATGTATGCTTAAAAGGATTACCTTCAATCTCTTTAATTAGTTCTAACATTTGATGTGCAAGTTCTCTAACTTCTTTTTGTGCATGCTCATCTGCTCTCAAACGATAGAAGTGTACAAATGAACGAAAATTAAACATAATATCCAAACTAATTTGGGAATTAAATGATTTGAAAAATCGTGCACTTTCCTTTGCTCTCTTTCTACCTAACAATGGTGTCAATTCTTCTAATGCTTTGTGATACAAATGATTAGCATTTTCTGAAAATACTTCCAATCTACCTCTCCACTCTTCCGGCCAATCGGATGGAATAAATGTTTTATCTTCTTTTAATTCTTTGTATCTTGCACTTTCACCATTAATACTAACACCAATACGATGTTTCAACAAATGGATATGTGTTGCCTGTTCTACATTTACTAAAAAATGAAATGATGATTTTTCAAATGGAGTTTCGTGTCCATTTTCAGCCAACATTGTTAATAACTTTGGAATACGATTAATCTTTTCTTCGTTAATATCTCTACTCGTTGATGTCCAAGCCGATTGTGCATGTACTAAATCTGAACCATAATAACCTAATAATTCTACTTTATTCTTCATTATTTTCCAATATTGATTTTAAAAATTCATTAACTGGGATTAACATACAATAAATTCCCACAGATTCTAAAAAATTTAAATCTGGCAGTTGTGGTAATAAAATTGTTATATAAGATATTGCCAATCCTATAATTGATGTAACTGCAATTACATTAATTGCAATTTTAAATTTGTTTAATTTATTCATATCTATTTTATTTGATTACAAAGATAATAAAAATATTTCATTAAACCAAATAAAAAAGGGAGAATTTCTTCTCCCTTTAAATTATGCTAATAAATGATAGTATTCTTTGAAATGTTTAATTCTATCTGCTAATCCGATAGTTCCACCATTTACTCTTTTGGTAATTGATGTTACTACTGTATCAGTTGCTCCACCATCTGCTAATTTGTTCAATCCGTTTTTAGACCAGAACCAAGCAGCCGATGCTAATGCGTATTTAGATGATACTAAATCTGGGTTATTTGGAATATCCACTCCAATTGCTTTACCAAATTGAGTGTAGTTATCTCTACCTGTCAATTGGATATATCCTCTTCCTCTAAATTTGTAGCCATCTCCACTTGCTTCCGAACCATTAGCCATACGATTTGCATAAACTTTGTTAGCAATCTTTTGTGGATTTCTAGCATAAGCTGCCGCCGCCGCTTCAGTTGGGAAATATTTCTTAAAGATACCATTCAATCCTTTTGCTGAATAGTTTAGGTTCTCTTGTGTTACTCTGAATCCACCACTCTCATGTCCACATTGTGCTAAAAAGTGTGCAACTCTCAATGGAGTATTAATTGCAAATTTAGAAGCAACTTCTGGAATTGAATCGATTACAACTTGAGGAACATGTCCTTTAAGTTTATCCAATTTTAATCCTGCAACTTGTGGTGCCGGTGTAGATGCTACGGGTGGAGTTGGTGTAGATAATGCTACTTGAGTTTGGATTGACTCACCCATAATTTTTGCCCAAGTTGCTGGTCCTACTATACCATCCGGAGTTAATCCGTTCTTTAATTGCCAAGCTTTAACGGCTTCTTCGGTTTTTGGTCCGAAATTACCCATAGGTTCTACGCCTAATTTAGCTTGTAATTTTTTTACATCTTCGTTATTATCGCCTTTTCTTAACAACATAGTAATTTAAGTTTAGTATTTTTGCACTTTTTTATAATCTAATATAGATATTGGTTTTACAACAATTTCGTTCCACAAAAATGTTTTATCATTTTTACATTGTTCCCAATTCCTACAAAGATTGTTTTCATTATCTGGGTAGGAAAAACGAAATAAGTTTGCGGCTCTATTGCCACGGTCTGTAACCAAAGTCTTCGCATCAGATTGAAAAGCTGCTACTAACTTACCTTTTACTTTAACTAACACATTACTTTCAGGTCTGAAAAACTCTTTTGCTTGTGTAGTGAATGTTGAAATGGAATATTGAAATCCTTGCTCAATACCATCCATAATATTTTTTAATCCTTGTTCTGATGCCCAATGTAGTGTTTCTACTTCGATATCAGTACTACCATATGTTTCTTGTGTAAATTCCTTATCTAACAATACATAAGGTTCTAATGCTCCTCTTGAATAGAAGAAAGCAACTTTATCATTATCTATATTCACAATGTATTTTTGAAATTCAGTTTTCAATCCCCATACTCTATGGTTCACAAAATCTTCAATGAAATCTAATACTTGCTTTTTAGTATATTCATCATATAATTCAGTTTCAACATATAGCTGATAACCAAAATATTTGTTAATTAATCCTACCAATGTAGCGTTATCATCAATAACACCACCTCGTGTATCGTACCCTTGTTTTTCCAATGCCAAAAACTCATTTGCTATCTCTTCCCATTGAGAAATAGTAAAGAATAGGTTTTCAGGTTTGTAATATCCTCTAACTGGGTACATAAATCTTTATTTATAAATATTAAACTTTACCTTTATTCTTTATTAAATCGATATGTCCATATCCAGCTGCTGAAACTACCTTATATCCTTTATCTTCGTATTTTTTCATTTTACGAATTAAATTTTCATCTCTTGCATCATTAAATGTATCTGATAATTCACCAACTTTGGTTTTCTTATCACCATTATCTTGTGGATATGCTAATCTATATAGTGTATGGATATCTCTTTTAGATGGTTTATCAAAACTTTTAATTGGAGGAAATCCTGCTTCTTTTGCTGATTGTTGTAAGAAGTTTCTACCATTATCAGTTAAGTAATCAGATGGATTCATAGTATCTAAACCTTCACCTTGCCCAACCATATTTGCCCAATTACCTGCCATAACAATATCATGTGGTAATCCTGTTTTCTTTTTTTGATATTTGTATAACATAGATTGGTCATTGTGAACATCCAATTCTTCACCATCCCAACTATCATTTGTAAAATTTGGATAATGTTTTTTAAGTTCGTTGTGAATGTATTCTTGCTCACTACCTGGAACATAATTATTATCTTCATCACCACCCTCACCTAAAAATACAATTTTAGTATCTTTCGGATATAGATTCTTAACATCATTCACTACTTGCTTAGCGCCTTCAATATCATCGTGCTCTACTCCAAAAATAGTTGAACCTTTTTTAGTTTGGATTGTTCCCATTTCTTCACCATTGGAAGAAACTCTTTTAGTTAAATTGGACTTTTTTTTTCGGTAGATGTAATTGGTGATGGTCCTCCATCTGCTCCAGTATCTGCTTTTTTAGCTCTGATACCCATTTGTTCTGCAAATTCGTTTGAGCGTTTTACCAATGGTTCAATTGGTTCATCGATAACTCTAACATTCATTGGAATTTGCTTATCAGGATGTGCTGCGTTGTGTGCAACAACTGCCGCCCATCTATGATGCCCATCTAATACATATCCATCATTGGAAACATATATAGGTGCGGTAATCTTTCCATATGCAGGATGATTAGGGTCATCTAATACTTTACTCATCCCTGCTACCTTAACCCCTACAAGCTCACTTTGCGTTGCTTTTAAGCGGTCTGGTGGAACTGCTACCGGTTCTGATACTTTGATACCTTGCTTATTCAACATTTGTTTGAAGAACTCTTCAGTATCCGCTTCTCCGTTCTCATCCTTTGGAAGTTTATCAGCAGGTGAACCAGGTTGTGGTGTTCCTTTGAATTGAGGCATATCCCCTCTTTCAATTCCTTTGTTACCATCACAATATAAGTTAGTACCTGGAATAGATACTTGACAAAGATTGAAATTTGGTGCTTTTTCACCTTTCTCCTTTGCCTGCTTACCCAATTCAGCCAACTTATCAACGATGGTAGATATTTGCTGTCTTTCTATGGGAGTTACCTGTGAAAGAGATTTAGATGATGTATCCATTCCTGGCATCAAATCTTTTAACTTTGGAATATCAGAATTATTATTTTTAGTATTAGATTTTTCCGCAGATGATTTAAAATCACTACCACTTAATTTACTTGGGTCTTGTTTTTGACGATTTGGACTATCTTGCACACCAGCCCAAGTTGCTTTCATAACATCGGTTACTTTTTTATTGAATTCTTTATCATCCATATCTGGATATTTTTTCTTCAATGCATTAGTAATTCTTTCTTTATTAGCAAGCATCCATTTGAATTGGGCATCGGTCTTTGCTCCACCAGTTCCTCTTTGTTTTTCGGGTTCAGTTTTTGGTTTTCTTCCACTACCAGGACCACCCTTTGCACCTACTGAATGCATTTTATCTACCATTGCTTTGGCAGCTCTGTATGCATTTTGCATTCCTGGATGTTTTGCAGTTTGATATGCGCGAGATAAAGCGGTTTTTACTAATACTTCTTTTTCTTTACCGGATTCATCTTTATACTTTACTTTTTTATTCATTAAAGCATCATCGGTAATCTCTGATAAAATTGAACCCAATTTCATAGATTCTTTAACTTGTTTTGATGATGCATTTGCCATTTGCTCTCTAACTTTATTCCAAATTGGTTCGTATTCTCTTGATGATATTTCACCCTTTAAGAACTGTGCAGTTTCAGGTAAAGTCATAATATATCTAGTTATCTGATATACTAATTTTGGGTCATCCATTCCTTGCCAACCACCAATATAGGTATTATCAAATTCTAATCCAGAATTATCATCATTATTTCTAGCAAAACCAATAACAAAATTACCATCTTCATCCGGGCTTATTACACGCAATGAATACGGACCATCTTTATCGTTATCATCTTTGCTATTAATAGCCAATGTTCCTGCACCATATTGAACGGTATCATAGTTAAATCCACCTTTATCCTCAAACCAATCTACTAAAGTAGTTCCAATTTTTCCTAATCGATAAGTTGAAAAATCATTATCATCTAAATCACCTTTATCATCACCACTTTCATACGAATCACCTGGCTTAAATGAATCTTTCCAATATGCATCGTTTTCAGCATATTCTGCACCATTTGAATTGCTACTCGTAGGTTTTGCTTTCTTTTTAGTTTTCTTTTCAGCTTCACCCGCAGTTGTTTTTTTACCAGCAATGGTAACAACCGTAGTATCTCTCAAATTATGGACACTACTATATTTATCAAATGCAGCTTGAGTAGCAAAATTTAATTCGCTTAATAGTGATTTTAATCTAATCATTTTAGTTTAATTTTCCTTGTCCTCTATATTTCTTTGGTTTCTGCTCTTTTGGTCCGTAACTCTTTTTACCTGAATTTGGTCCTGTTTTTCTTTTACCAAACGAAACTTTCTGCGATGCAGCAGATGATTTTGCTTTTGCCATTTTGTTATTCTCTGATTTTTACTTTACTTATTACTTTGTTGATTTTTTAGCTCTAGTTGCTTTTACTTTAGCAACAGATGCTTCAACTTGTGCTACAGTAGACTGTGCTTCAGCTTTTGCTTTTTTAGCTTTAGTAGTTACTTTTTTAACTTCCTTAATTACTTCAGGAGCTTTTTCTGCTACTTCTTCTACAAAAGACTCAACTTGCTTTTCAATAGCATCTGCTTTTTTGAAAAGGTTTTTTAAGAATGAAAATAATCCCATTGTTTTTTGGTTTTAGTGAACAATTTATTTTAAATATAAATATAAAAAATTTTCAGATAAATTAATCTTCTCCATATAGAGAAAATCTTCTTACTTCTTTTTCTACTTCGGCTTGTTTTACTATTTCTACTGTTCCCTTTCTTGCTTCAATATAAAAGTTGGTATCTCCATTGATTTGAAACCAACCTTCTAAAGCATCAGTAAGAGATGGATAAATGCCTTTTTGACTACCATCGGCAAATACCCATCTATCTCCTGGTGGAACTCTTTTAAGAACTAGTATCTTTTCTTCTTTGAGTTCTTTTTCCATATTAGAATACTTCAATAATGTTTGTTTCTGATACTTTTACTACTTCGTATTCCAAGTTTACACCTTCTGCTACGAACTTCTTTACTAATTTAGCTTCTGCTTCCGTTACTGACATTGCATCTACTAAATAATTTTCTTTTTGTTTTTTGATTTTACCTTTAGCATCTTCAACTTCGATTGCTACCTGTACTGAATAAAACTTTGCCATAATTGTTTGTTTTTGTTTATTGTTAATTTAAATTTTACATTCCAAATCCACCTTGTGGTAATTGAGGTTTTTCATCCTCTTTCTTTGTTGCTACTACACACTCTGTTGTTAATAATAGAGATGCAATACTTGCTGCATTTTGTAATGCTAAACGAGTTACTTTGGTTGGGTCAATAATACCAGCTTCAACTAAATCTTCAAACTTATTTGTTCTAGCATTATATCCTTTATTACCTTCACTATTTTGTACTGCGTTGATTACAACTTCCGCTGAACCTCCACCATTTGTAACAATAGTTCTCAAAGGTGCTTCAATTGCTTTTCTAACAATTAAAATACCCGTATGATAATCATCAGATACATCAACTTTGATTCTTTCTACTGCAGATTGTGCTCTAATCAATGCAACTCCACCACCTGGAACAATACCTTCTGCTACTGCTGCACGAGTCGCATGTAATGCATCATCCACTCTATCTTTCTTCTCTTTCATCTCCACTTCCGTAGTTGCTCCGATGTAAAGAATTGCTACACCACCTGCTAATTTAGATAATCTTTCTTGTAACTTTTCTTTATCGTAATCAGATGTAGATTTTTCGATTTGAGTTTTAATCAATTCGATTCTTGCTTTGATATCTTCTGATTTACCAGCTCCATTGATGATTGTAGTTGTATCCTTATCAATTGTAATCTTTTCAGCTTTACCTAATTGATTCAATGTTACTTTCTCTAAACTCAATCCAACTTCTTCAGTAATTAATGTACCGCCTGTAATAGTTGCAATATCTTGTAAAATCTCTTTTCTTCTATCACCAAATGCAGGTGCTTTTACTGATGCGATTTTCAATGTACCTCGCATTTTGTTTACAATAAGAGTTGCCAATGCCTCACCATCTAAATCTTCCGAAATGATTAATAGGGGTTTGCCAGTTTGTGCAGTTGCTTCCAATAATGGTAGAATTTCCTTCATTGCTGAAATGCGTTTGTCATAAATCAACACATATGGTGATTCCAACTCTGCTTCCATTGTTTCCTGATTGGTTACAAAATAAGGGGATAAATACCCTTTATCAAACTGCATACCTTCCACAGTCTTAACCGATGTTTCAGTACCTTTTGCTTCTTCAACTGTAATGATACCATCTTTACCAACTTTTTCCATTGCTTCTGCAATCATAGAACCAATTGATGAATCATTGTTTGCTGAAATAGTAGCAACTTGCTCAATCTCTTTTGATGTTTTGATTGGTTTCGCAATCTTTTCTAATTCTTTAACTACTACATCAACTGCATCATCAATACCTCTTTTGATATCCATTGGATTTGCACCTGCTGCCACATTTTTCACACCCAATGTAAAGATTTCCTGCGCCAATACCGTAGCGGTTGTAGTACCATCGCCGGCTTGGTCTGCTGTTTTAGATGCAACCTCTTTTACTAATTGTGCACCAATGTTTTCAATCGGGTCTTCCAACTCAATCTCTTTAGCAACTGATACACCATCTTTTGTAATATGGGGTACACCAAATTGTTTTTGTAGAATTACATTTCTACCTTTCGGACCTAGCGTAACCTTTACGGCATTTGCTAATTTGTCCACACCATCTTTCAATCCACTTCTTACTTCAGTGTCAAACTTAATAATTTTTGCCATAGTATAACTTGTTTTTAATTTTGTTTCCACAAAGATAATACAAATATTTTAATTTTCCAAATAAAAATGGGGAGAATTTCTTCCCCCCATTTTATGAGTATATAATTGACTGCGTAATCTTATCTTCCAAAGATGTAACGAATACCTAATTGTGCACTCCATACATCAAATACTGATGAATTGTACTGATAAGTATCTCTAGCTAAAATGGTAGAACCATCTGCTAATTTTTGAGTTGCTAACTTATAAACTGGTTCACCATTTGTTGTAGTTGAATAGTTTAAGATAGTTGGGATAGTTGCTCTTTGAGAAACACCCCACTCATTATTCAATAAGTTACCAAAGTTTAAGATATCAGCTCTGATTTGAATTGTATTCTTTTTACCTTTAACATTTACATAGATATCTTGTACAACTGATAAGTCGAATCTATGTAACATTGGTAAGAATGAACCATTTCTTTCAGCGTATTGACCTCTACGAGAAGATAAATACTCATCTTGTCCGATGTAAGCATCAAATGCTGCTTGTTGTTCTGCTTCAGTATAAGTTCTTGTACCTACCACCAATGGTGCGAATTTGATATCAGAACCTTTGTTTGGTACAAAGATTAATTCGTTATTAGCGATTCTATCTCCGTTCATATCACCACCGATTGTGTAAGAGAATGGAGAACCCTGATTTCCTACATAACCTAATGTGAATGAAGTTGCACCACCTGCGCCTTTACCATATTCAATTCTATATCCTAATAAACCAACTAAACGATTTGGAGATAAGAAATCTGAATTAGATAAATCTAACTGGTTGTTACCATTAACACTTCTTGCACCTGTCCAGCTACCACTAGCGATTGAACCTGCGCTCATAAAGTCTTTAGCATCCGATACTGTCCAAGCAAATGAACCGAATACGCCTTTTTGATAAGGATATTCTAATTTCAATGTTAATGAGTTGAAACGAGTATTATCTTCATTAGTTAATACGATTCCGTTTGAAACATTACCATTTACTCTAACACCCGCATCAGTTCCTGCATATTTTGCTCTTTGGTCAACACCTGCGAATACGCCAGTTGGTGCTGCTAAATTTGCGTTGTAATAATGAACTGTATTTAAATTTACATTTTGGATATATTCAGCCGTACCGATGAAACCATAAGGTAACTTTTGGTCAACTGCGATATTAGATTTCCAAACTTGTGGAAACTTATAGTTCTCATCCGTAAATGCTAAATCAAATGTAGATGGTAAAGTTGGAGTTGATGGAATGAAGTATTTGTTAGGGTCAGCGGTAAAACCATATTTAGCTGCTGCTGCACCACTTACATCAATAAATCCTGTCAACACACCATTGTTACCCACTTGGTTAGAAATGAACACATATGGAGGGCGACCTGTGAAGATACCTGTACCACCTCTAACTTGCGTTTTTCTATCACCAAATACATCATGGTTAAATCCGAAACGAGGTTCGAAAAGAGTTTGTGTTTTTGGTAATTTACCTGTATTGAATTTCTCTCCATTAGCAAATGTTAATGCTGATACTGCTGGATTTTCCAATGCAGTTTGTTCGAATGAAATAACTGCTGCTCTTAAACCAAATGTTAATTTTAAGTTTTCAGTTGCTTGGTATTCATCTTGTCCGTAAACATCCAATCTATCGGTTTTCAAAGTCTGCATTGGGTCAACTGCGCCTGGCAATGCCGAATAACGGAATTGGAAACGAGCTGGAACTAATGTAGAAGGTGCTCCACCATTTGCTAATGATTGATTAGCTGCGGTGTAGAAATCTGCTAAACTATTGAAAATGTAAACACCATTAGATGCTGGGAAGAATAAGTTATTAGATTGATATTTCTCATAGTTGAAACCAAATGTCAAAGTGTGTTTGTTTGCATACTTTGTTAAGTTGTTTGTAATATGGAAAGTATTGTAATCTAACTTATTTCCTGGAGTGAATGGGTCAAAACCTACTGATGTAAGAGTTGTTGCACCATCCTTAATATCAATCGTTGGGAACATTTGAGAACGATATGCTCTATCCTCAATTTGCTTGTCATATCCAACGATTAAGTTGTTATGTAATGTGTTTGATAATTTAGAGTTCAATTCCAATACATAAGAACGAGTGTTATCCATAATGATATAACCACTATTTTGGAAACTCATTGCTAATGCTGAAGTTGTTCTATTACCAAAACCTGCAGATGTAGAGTTTGAAATATTAATCTCTGCATCAGAATCATGATGAACATAACGAGCCGTTAATTTATGTTTATCATTGATGTTCCAATCCATACGAATCAAAAACTTCTTTGATGCGTTTGTATTAGAATAACCTTCAAATGGACCGGTTGTATAATTGAACTTATCTTGCATAAATTTAGATAAGTCTGATAATTGTGTGTAAGTTGGTCTACTAACTTGAGAACCTGTCAATGGAGAACCTGTTGAAATCCAAGTTGTACCTGGTTCGGTTTTCTCAATTTGTTCGTAGTTACCAAAGATGAACAATTTGTTCTTAATGATTGGTGCACCTAAACGGAAACCTTGTACCTTCTCATCAAATTTAGATGCGGTTACTTTTGTTCCTCTAGCGTTATCACCTACATATGTAGAACTATTATCTCTTTGTGTTTGATATACCGAACCTTCAATTTCATTTGTACCACTTCTTGTTACTGCATTGATACCTGCGCCAGTAAACCCACTCTGACGAATATCAAAAGGTGCAATATTAACCTGAAGTTGCTCAATCGCATCTAAAGAGATTGCTGATGCTCCGGTTCTACCACCCGCTTGTGCTG
>JACCDJ011041752.1_pt1 | contig 11100 bp, 10 predicted proteins | sample 7444481 | NCBI WGS metagenome assembly JACCDJ01 (sample SAMN15323435, study PRJNA562643) | freshwater metagenome | isolation source: river surface water | place: USA:Blue River Watershed | collected 2017-08-15 | reverse complement strand
GGTTGGAAGTCGTGTTTCAAATGGCATTGCAGGCAGAAGTCAGTACGCCGCTACCAAGGCAGCCATCTTGTCTCTGGCCAGAAGCTGGGCTGCCGAGAGTATTGCCGAGGGCGTGACGGTCAATGTGGTGTCGCCTGCTGCTACCGATACGCCCATGCTAAAAGATCCTGCACGAGTTGGTACAACGCCACGCTTGCCGCCTATTGGTCGGCTCATTCAGCCTGATGAAGTGGCTGCGTTGGTCGCGTTCTTAACCCGACCCGAGGCTGCGGCCATAACGGGTCAAGACATCGCCATCTGTGGCGGCGCCTCAGTTTTGCGTTAATCAATGAACAACCCCTCAGCCATTGTTCCGGGTCAAAGTGTAGGGCTGATTGGCTTGGGCCTGGTGGGTACCGCACTGGCCAAGCGTTTGAGTTCAGCCGGCTATCAATGCATTGGTTTTGATGTGCGCCATGAAGCCATGTTGGCTTTTCAAAATGTTGGATTTCAAACAAGCGCATCTATAGAGGGCATGCTCAAGCAAACCAATGTCTTGGTACTTGCTGTGTTTGACACATCGGGCGTTATGGATGTCATTGCCCAAATTAAGCAGCACTGGCCAATTCAAAAGCATGCACCGCAGCATGTTTTAACGCTGATTGATTGCTCTACAGGCGACCCTGTCAAATTGGCTGAGTTGGCACCGGCCTTGGCTGCCGACAACATTCAATTCATTGAAGCGCCTTTGTCTGGATCCAGTGTGCAAATAGAAAATGGACAAGCGACATTGTTGCTAGGTGGAGACGTTTTGCATATTCAAAATGCAGCGCCTGTATTGAATGCCTTGGCAACATTTCAGCAGCATGTGGGTGGCGCAGGCATGGCCGCTAAAGCCAAACTGGCAACCAATTTAGTCTTGGGTCTAAACCGAGCTGCATTGGCAGAGGGCATGGTGTTTGCGCAAACTATGGGTATTGCACCCGAAACTTTTTTGCAACTTGTCTTGAACACGCCGGCTCGATCTGAGGCTGCTGTGGTCAAAGGCAACATGATGGTCAATGAACAGTTTGAACCGCAATCTCGGATTCGGCAGCACTTGAAAGATGTGCAACTGATGCTGGACATGGCAGACCTTAATTCTCAAAATTTGCCACTCTCTCAGGCCCACGCGCAGTTGATGCGAAATGCCATTGCACAAGGCGATGGTGAGTTGGACAACGCCGCCATCATTCGCCAAATTCGCCGTGAAAAAACTCAATCTTCCAAACAAAAATAAATCATGCGCGACTTTACAAAGAACCATGACTGGCTATCAATCAACACAGCCACTGTGAGAAAAAGCCGTGGCCAAGACTTGCCATTGACAGACATTATTGAGGCCTGCGTCCGGCGTAACATTCAAGCCATCTCGCCATGGCGCGATCAGGTTGCTGCAGTTGGTTTAGACGCGGTTTCTAAGTTGGTCAAAACGCACGGATTGAAACTCTCTGGTTATTGTCGTGGAGGTATGTTTCCTGCTGCCAATACAGCCGGAATACAGGCTGCTGATGCCGACAATCGCCAAGCAGTGGATGAAGCCTGCGAACTCAATGCGACTTGTTTGGTATTGGTGGTGGGCGGCTTGCCTGGTGCGCTAGCAGGACAAGCGGTGCACAAAAACATTCAGCAGTCTCGCGATCAAGTTTTTGAGGGCATAGAAAAGTTATTGGCCTATGCCAAGTCGTGCAATCTGCCTTTGGCCATTGAACCTCTGCACCCCATGTATGCAGCAGACCGCGCTTGCATCAACACACTAGAACACGCCTTGGATGTCTGTGACAAATTGGACCCTATGCAAACGGGTGCGTTAGGGGTGGCGGTTGATGTGTATCACGTTTGGTGGGACCCCAAACTTCAGCAGCAAATTGAACGTGCCGGCCAGAAAAGATTATTGGCTTTTCATGTGTGTGATTGGCTCACACCTACCCGCGACTTGCTGAATGACAGGGGCATGATGGGTGATGGCGTGATTGATATCCCTAAAATTAGGGGCTGGGTAGAAGCGCAAGGCTTTCAGGGCTTTAGCGAGGTTGAGATCTTTTCAACAGAGAATTGGTGGCAAAGAGACCACTCAGAAGTTCTTGATACCTGTATAGCTAGGCATAGAAGCGCTGTTTGAGTGCCTTACAATAAGCGCCCAAGGGCCTATAGCTCAGTTGGTTAGAGCAGAGGACTCATAATCCTTTGGTCCCAGGTTCAAGTCCTGGTGGGCCCACCAATTTGAAAGCCACTGATTTTTGAAGTCAGTGGCTTTTTTCATTTTGAAACAAAAAGCTTAGTTCAATTTGCGTATGGGTTGGGCCAGCGAGCTCCTTAAGATCACGTCGCACGCAAAGACAACCTCTTTATCTTGGTCTTTACGCTCGAGCGCGCTGATTACTTGCCTGGTTGCCATTTCCGCCATTTCTTCTGCTGGCAGATGGGCTGTCGTCAATGCAGGTGAAATTTTGCGAGCCAATCCAAAATTGTCAAAGCCGCAGATGGACAGTTCGTTGGGTAGATCAATTCCCAATTCCTGAGCTGCAGCGATAACGCCAGCAGCTATGTCATCGGTCAAACACTGAATGGCAGTAGGGCGATTTTTCTGACGCAATACTTGTAGACCTTGCCTGTACCCGTCTTCAAAGAATACGCCGCATTGGTAAATCTCGTGCTGGATCTTTTGAGTTTTGCATTCTTGAATGGCATCAGAGAAGCCCTTTTGGCGTTCTTTAGTGGCACGTTGTTTATTGCTGCCACCAATGAATGCTAAACGCTGATGGCCCAACTCAATCATTGAGCGGGCCATCTTGTAAGTAGCGGTTCTTTCATCAGCAATCACCTTCAAATCTGAGCTTGCTGGGTTGTTTGCGCTAATGGTGGAAAAGATGATGGCGTTGTCTTTTAGGGTATTGGAGAGACCCGGATATTCAGTAGCTGGTGCAGCCACGATGTACGCGCCAATCTGACGAGAGCCAATGCGCTTAACCAATGTCTTGACATCATTGGCATTGCGGATTTCTAAGATGTTCACGGCATATCCGAACTCGTTGCATACGTTTAAGGCACCCATCATCAAAGCGTACTCATATTCATAGCCTTGCCGTAGTTTTCGAAGCTCTTTGTAAGAGGGAATGACGATGCCGATCACTCGTGGAAATGAACCTGACAAATTTCTGGCGGACTGAAGAGGGATATAGCCCAACTCTTCGATGACTTGAAGAATTCTCTTCTTGGTCTCTTCGGCGATGTGCCCTTGATTTCGAATGACCCTGGAAACGGTCATGGCTGACACGCCTGACTTTTCTGCAACTTCCTTGATGGTTATTTTGTTTGATTGCTGCATTCTGAAGATCCAAACCGCTAATGACAGTTGTCATGTCCAACTGTGGAGTGATAACCAATTTAAGTTGGCTGATACAAGCATGTTAACTGACGAAATCACACCATTTTGAGGGGAGAGTGCCCTGTTATTGAAATGTTTAGTTGATGTTTTAGGTAGGCCTTGTTCAAAGTTTTCAGCGAATGAGTTTTGACGTTGCCTACGTCATTTATTAGGGTAATTACTGATACGGGGTAACTCCACCTTTGAGTAAGATCCGTTTATGTTAACGTTAACATATGGTTGGCATACAAGACAAACAAGACAAAACTCAACAGGAGATTGACATGGGTAGTTTCAAGAAAAGGCCAGTGGCCATTGCATTGGTAGGCGTGTTGGCTACGTATGCACAATTAGCTGCGCAAGCACAAACCGCAGATGCCGACCAAATTGTGGTGACGGCTAACAAGGTTTCGCAATCGGCTCTGAAAGTTGGCGCATCGCTGTCCGCAATCAGTGCAGATGACATCCGAGACAAGGGTGTGACGGATGCTAAGTCGTTGACTGACTTGATGCCAAACACACAAATCAGTCAAGCAGGAAATAGCTCAGTAGTCGTAAACATCCGGGGCATTGAGAACACAAACACCACAACATTGGGTGATCCCGCTGCGGCATTCCACATCGATGGCGTGTATTTGGGACGCATGTCAGGAGCTGGTGCAGCCTTTTATGACATCGAGCGCGTGGAAGTGCTCCGCGGCCCACAAGGGACGCTGTATGGCCGAAATGCCAATGCAGGCGTTGTCAACGTCATCACCAAGGGACCCAGTAATAAGCTTGAAGGATATGTTGGTGTCGAAGTCGGCAATTTAGGACAAAAACGCGTTGATGGCATGTTCAACCTGCCCGTCAATGACGCCTTGGCTTTGCGAGCTGCGTTTTCGAGCAACCGTCGAGACGGGTTCTCAGAAACTAAAACTTCTACCAACGGCTTTAGACAAAATCAAGACAGCATCAATACAGACTCTGTACGCTTGCAAGCGTTGCTGAAGTTTTCTTCAAGCACGCGCCTCAATCTGTCGTATGACGAAAGTACCAATAAAGCTACCGGCCCGAACTATTACAACTTAGCAGGTGGGATTCCCACGAAGCTGGTCGATACAAGCACCATGATTCAAGGGCGTTTTGACAACAAGATGAACGGTTTTAAAGCCGAGCTCAGTACGGATGTTGGGTTTGCAAACCTGAACTACATCTACGGCAATCGCGGTACAAAAACCAAAGAAGACTACAGTACAGGCCCATTGCTTTTGTTGACTAAATTTAAAGTCGAGCAGTCCTCGCATGAGTTGCGTTTCTCTTCGAAAGACGTGAAGGCACCTCTTCAGTGGGTGGCTGGCTATTTCAACTTTAAAGAAACAGGCACTGACGGTCAGCTCGACGGTAATGCTCCGTTTTATCTGTTTGGCCCCGCAGCCCCAGGGCCAGCACCATTTGGACCCAGCCAGTGTGGTGGGTTTGTAGCCTGCTATCCAGCCTTGCAGTATCAGGATCGCTTGGTGACCAATGCTTCAGACGCATTTTTTGGCCAAGTCAGTTACAGCATTGCCCCATCTGATCGAGTGATCCTGGGTGCTCGTACAACTCAAGACAAAAAGTCACGTGACGGCACGCAAGTGTTTGCGTTCAATGGCACTAACTACTCTGCAACAGGTAATGGCGTAACACCACTGTTTGGTCAAGCTACATGGAAGAGCGCAACTTACAAACTGGGCTATGAGAAAGACTTGTCTGCTTCAGAAATGTCCTATGCCACTATTTCTACTGGCTTTAAATCCGGTGGTTTCAATGATGGCAACACACGTACCAATCCTGAATTGATTTTCCGCCCTGAGAAAATCACTGCTTATGAAGCAGGTTTGAACGGAAAATACTTAGGCAATGCACTCCAGTTGACATCGTCTATCTTCCATTACGATTACACCGATATGCAGAAATCGGGTGTTGTTAACAGCAGTATGTTGACAGTCAACACTGGTTCTGCAACTGTTGATGGTGCTGAAGTTTCAGCTCGTTACCGCGTAAGTAAGGCTGGCCGTTTTGATGCTAGTTTAGGTTTGTTAAAGGCTAAATACAAAGTCTATACAACACCAAATGGCAGTAATTTTTCTGGCAAAGCACTGGACAAAACGCCATCTGTGACTTTGAACCTTGGTTATGCTCACAACTGGAATTTGGAGTCAGGTTCACGTTTGACCGCTTACGCTGGTACAAAGTATTCAGCATCCTATGTCACAACCGATACTGGTACGCCAACAGCAGCGCCAATTCAGTTCAAGCAAAAAGCATTCACAAAGTCAAACTTGTCGCTGACATATGCCAACGCAGAAGACTCTATGGATGTTCAGTTGTATGTGAAAAACATAGAGAATAAATCTCAGTTGATGGGCTCTGTTGCATTCTTTGGTGGCAACTACGGCTACATGAGCGAACCACGCACAGTGGGAATTCGCAGCAACTTCCGCTTTTAAATCGGAACGAGCAGGGCCTGCACAGGATGTGCAGGCCCTTTGTTATGCATGTTCGAAAAAATATGACCGATAAAGACCCTATTGCCTCTATCTTGAGCAAGGCGCCTTTTGCGCTTGCAGCTGCCGAGATCGATTGGGTGCGGAAAATTTTTGGCGAGTTAAACCCGCAAGAAAAAATTTGCCAATTGATCAATTTGCAAATCATGCCTGGAGACGAAGCGGCACTTCAGGCTTTTGAGCGGCACCCTTTAGGTGCCGTATCTATGATTCATTTTTCTGACTCTGTGGCCTGCCAAGCCACTATTGCACGTCTTAAAAGTGTTAGCCGCATTGCACCTTTGATCAGTGCAGATTTAGAAGGCGGAGTCACCAGTGGTCGTCTAACTAGCATCTTCCCTAATCAACTTGGCTGTGCAGCTGCAAATTGTCTGTCAACCTATGGTCATGCTCTGGAAGCTTTGTCCAGTGAGCTGAAAGCGCTGGGCATTCACTGGACATTTTCTCCGGTACTGGACGTCAATCATTCGTTTCAAAGTGCCATTGTCGGGACGCGCTCCTACGGCAGTGATCCTGCGTTGATATCTGAAATGGCGCAAATAAATATTGACGTGTTTCAGCGTAACAGAATCGCCACCACAGCTAAGCATTGGCCAGGTGAGGGCTATGACGATCGAGATCAGCACTTAGTCACCACCATCAATCCATTGACCATGTCCGATTGGCAAGACGTTTTTGGACGTCTCTACAGACGTGCGATTGATTCGGGGGTTTTGTCCATCATGTCGGCTCACATTGCCTTGCCTGCCTATGCCCAGGGACAAGGTGAAGAGGGCGTCGAACTTTATCGACCTGCATCGATTAGCAAGCATTTGAATCAGGGACTGCTACGCGGAGAACTGGAATTCAATGGTCTTATTGTCTCTGACGCTACGCTGATGGGAGGGCTCGAAAGCTGGGGGGCTCGCCATGAGTGGCTTCCCGAAGTAATTGAAAACGGATGCGACATGATGCTGTTTTCAGAGTCACTCACCGAAGACATTAACACCCTACAAGAAGCATTGGAAAAAGGTCGACTCAGCCACAAGCGTTTAGATGAGGCCGTTATTCGTGTGCTCGGACTGAAAGCCAAACTGGGTTTACATGATCAATCTGCCACCGATACAGTCGATTATTCGAACATTGATCTCCAACAACACAAAGAGGTCATGTCTCGCTTGTCTGACTTATCGATTACGTGTGTAAAAGATACACAAGCCATCTTGCCATTGAACTCTCAGCGCTATCGTCAGATCTGGATGTTCAAAGAAGAGAACGTTCATCCTTTAGGTGCCGATGCAGATTTTCGGATTGGTATAGACGAGGCACTGAAGGCAGAGGGCTTTGAGGTACATGTTTTTGATCCTACGCTGCATAAGTTGGATGACTGTGCAAACGCGGACTTGATCATCTATGCCATTGCGCAGGAGTCGTTATTGACCAAGTCACGCCTTTTCTTAGACTGGGCAAAGCTACACGGTGGAACATTTGCTGGCATGCGCAGGTTGTGGTGGGATAAACCCACAATGCTGATTTCATTCGGCCATCCCTACTACTTGTATGACGCACCTCGCATGCCCTGCTTGATAAACGCCTACACAGCTACGCCGCAGGTGCAAAGCGCATTGATCGAAAAATTGATGGGACGTAGCGCCTTCACTGGTAAGAGCCCAGTTGATGCATTGTGCGGACTGCCCGATGCCATTTATTGAAAGAAAATGACATGAGTGTTGATATTGCCAACCTAGGAAATAGCCCCGCCATTCCAACGCCCTCGAAATGGTTTGTTTTTAACCTTATCGCGGCGTACTTCGCTTTATCGATGGCCTTGTTGACCCCGCCCATGATGACCATCGCTATGCGGGTTGCACAAATTGCACCTGGAAGCAAAGAGCAAGTGCTGGGTCTACTGTTAGGAATTGGATCTGTTGTGGCTATTTTGGCCAATCCATTGGCAGGTTATTTCAGCGATAGGACAAATTCGTCATTGGGCAAGCGCAAAATTTGGATGGTAATAGGAACCTTAGTTGGTACTTTAGGCTTGGGTCTTATTGCCTGGGGTGGTGTGGCAGTGATGGTGGTGGGCTGGTGCCTTACCCAGTTGGGTTTGAATGCTGTGGCAGCGGCCTTGATGGCATTGCTTCCTGACAAAATTCCGCAGCGTACACGCGGCATAGTTAGCGGTGCTTTAGGAATGACGATTCCAGCCGGAATTTTGGCTGGCATAGCCTTGACCAACCTCACAGACGGAAATGTTTACGCCATGTTTTTGATCCAGCCTGCAATCTTGTTGATTGCCGTGTTGGTTCTTTGTACCTCATACCGTGATTTGCCGTGCACAGCCGATAACAGTGTCACATTTTCGTTACGTCGTTTAGGCAAAGATTTTTACTTTAATCCAATGGCCCAATTGGATTTCACCTGGGCCTTTATCAGTCGCTTCATGTTTTTTATGGCGATGGCTACCTTTTTTGGTTACCAGGTTTACTTCTTGATGGATCGTTTGGGCTACGAAGTCAGCGCAATACCTGAGGTGATGTTGAAGCTGAATTTGGTGACATCAGTCATTCAAATATGTAGCAGTTTCTTAAGCGGTTGGCTGTCAGACCGAATGAAAAACCGCAAGTTCTTTATTTGGACATCTGCTGCAATGTACGGACTTGGTTTGATTTTGGTTGCTTACTCCAACGACTACAGCTCATTCTTGTTGGGTGCAAGCGTTATGAGCTGTTCCTTTGGTGTGTATTTGGCAGTGGATATGGCGTTGGTGACGGAGGTGTTGCCCGATCCTCAGAACAATGCAGCCAAAGATTTAGGCATCTTCAATATTGCAGGGACGATGCCGCAAACTTTGGCACCTGCAATAGCGCCGATTTTTTTGTTCATGGGTAATGCAGACAGCCCTAATTACAATGCTTTGTTTCTTGCTGCTGCCGTGTATGCCGTGTTGGGTGCATGGGCTATCTTTCCGATCAAAGGTGTGCGTTGATCAAAAATGATCCATGACATTTTCATTTCTAGGCTGCTTGTCAGCCAATGAATCGCGCCAACAGTTGATTGAACTTATCTGCTTGTTCAATTTGCGGGGCATGTCCACACTGTTTAAAAATATGAACAAAAGAGTTTTTCAATAAGCTCTGAAATTTAGCTGCATGATGAACGGGCAGTAGTGGGTCAGAATCACCCCAAACAATCATGACGCGCGTGTCAAGCGCTTTGATCTTCTGGTGTAATTGTTCGATGTCGCGCCGTTTGAAACCTCTAAGGTCAATCATGGAACGGAGAGTTGCCAGCGCACTGTCTTGTGCGCCTGGCATCCGAGAATCTTCAAACTTTTCATCGATCCGTTCCTGCGAAATTTGGCTCTTGTCAACAAAGACAGAAGTCCATCCAACTTGATGCTTGATGCGATCAGGCTTGGTCAGCAACTTTCCAATGATGGGCAGCGTCTGCAAACGCATAGCGTTGGGAGCATCAGCAGCTCCACCAGCAGATGCTACCAAGGTCAGACTTTTTGTTCTATGACCTAGTAAGCTGGCAATTTCTATGGCGACGCGTCCACCTAAAGAATTGCCGACCAGATGGACATCTTCAACATTCAGATGACCAAGAAATTTGACAAGAGTGAGCGCTTGATTCACTGGACTGTAGTCATATCCATGAGGCTTATCGCTTTTCCCAAATCCCACCATGTCAACAGCGATCACAGTTGATTCATCCGCTAAAGAGTCGATGTTTTCCGACCACTCAAGACATGAACAACCCATGCCATGTATCAATAAAATAGTCGATGTTGAGTAACCTTTTTTCCAGTATCGGATGCGATGTCCATCAACCTCAACCCATTGATCAGCTTGTCGTCTTAAGTGCATGAGCCTTTTCGCTTTTAACTGTCGTAATGTTATTTAGCCATTCGGTGTAGAGATTCAACCAAGCGTCAGAAGTATTTCCATTGATTCGATCGCCAAACCCGTGGCCACCGTTGCGGAAAAAATGCAATTCTGGATCCTGTTGATGTTCATGCCATGTTTGGATGATGCCCATGCCTTTTCGTGAAAACAGTGGATCATCGCTTGCCATGACGCCAAATAACTGCGGAAGTCTGGGAGATTGAATATTCATGGTGGTCAAATCACCATAAATTAATCCAAGTGAACATAAATCGTGATTGGAGGGGCACTCTGAAATGTATTGGCGTCCAATACATGCACCAGCAGAAAAGCCCAAAAAGTGAATCGGATTGGACGCATCGGCACATTGATTTTTGATCTTGGAGACCGCTTCTTTAAGATCTTCGACTGCATCTTTCACATCAAGATCAGCATTGGCATTGCCAAATTCGTCGTTCAATAATTTGGCATAAAAGTCTGCGCAATGTTTTTTGAATTCATCATTGTCACGTGGTGTGAAATTCAATCTGTATTTCAAAACATATGCGTCATAACCCAAAGCAGAAAACTTTTCTGCCAAGTTCACACCTTCATGCTGCATTGCCATCACCATCATTCCACCGCCTGGTGCAATGATGATGGATTCGTTTTTCACTTCAGATCTTGCAGCCGCAGGAAATGGAATGAGCTTTGCGACTCTGACATTACGGACAACAGTATCTGAATTTAGTTGGAGCCATTGTTCGGGTAGATCGTTGGATGCATTGCCTAGAGTCATCCCTTGTGGTATGTAGCTCGGAAAATTGATTTCTATAGATTCAAAATTCATGGTCATGCTATTAAGTAGTTGATGCTGTTAGTGACTTAATTCACAAACTGCTCAGAGCCCACAATGCCCAGTTTGTTCAGGCCCAGGCGCTGAGCGCTGGCCATCACCTGCGCCACAGACTCGTACTTGGCCTTGGCGTGTGAGCGAATGTGCAACTCTGGCTGCGGCTGCATGGCCGCCGCTTCTAGCAGCTTGGCTTCCAAGTCAGCACGGCCCGCAATAGGCTTGCCGTTCCAGTTGATCACGCTGGCTGCGTCCACATCAATCTTGATCACCACTGGGTCTATCTTTTTGGTGGGCGGTGTGGAGACCGGCATGTCCAAGTTCACCGAGTGCAGCTGCGCCGGAATCGTGATGATCAACATGATCAGCAGCACCAACATCACGTCAATCAATGGCGTGGTGTTGATGTCCATCATCACTTCTGGCTCATCACTGCCCGAGCCCGAGCCTACGTTCATTCCCATGATCTTCTTCCTTTATTGCGGC
>JACCDJ010463636.1_pt1 | contig 11102 bp, 6 predicted proteins | sample 7444481 | NCBI WGS metagenome assembly JACCDJ01 (sample SAMN15323435, study PRJNA562643) | freshwater metagenome | isolation source: river surface water | place: USA:Blue River Watershed | collected 2017-08-15 | reverse complement strand
TACCAGAAGAATAAATAACTGAAATTTTTGACAATAGAGAAAAAATATAAAAATAATCAGTATCTATTCGTTAAAATAAACCAAAAGATAAAAAAAATTGAAAGACTTAATAATTGTATTTTGCTTCTTATATATTCTACATTTTCCTCATTTTTTTATTTCACCAATATTTTTTTATTTAATAAGATCTTATTGTAATTTTCTTTTTTCTTTTCTTAATTAGTATTCCATTTATTGTTTTTTAAGTTTTTCAATGTCTGTTTATTTTTGTTTTTTCTTTTTATATCCAGCATTTAAAAACCCTTTCTCAATTCCTTCATATTTTGGAACAGGGGCATCAATATCTTCTTCTGTTATTTCTGTTATTTATACTTAATTTTATTAATTATTTGTATTACAATTATTACTTGAACTTGGAGACTAATCGCTCAAATTTAATGTTTAAACATTTGGGTTTGATTTATCTAAGTATTCTTAGTTTTTGTTTTTTGGTGTTTTATCTTCATTGTAGTATTTTTTAAACATAGTATGTGATACATGATTATCACAAGTATCTTTATTGATTGCCCCGTCATTCATATTTTATAATAATTTTTTATAATAATTTAAAACATCAGGTTCTAATTGTTTTTACATAGATAATTTCATAAAATAATTATATTGTTTGAAATGGTCGGGATATTTTTCACCATATTTTTTAATCATATCACCATATTGTGCCCCTGATTTTTAATCTCGTTATATTTCTTATATAATATCAAATATTTTTGTATTATTATTTTTTTCTAATAATTCCAAAGATTTTTCTTCATATTCTACATTTTATTATTCTTATTAAATTTAAGTTTAAGATTTAACAGAATTTATTTTAATTTAACTCATAATTAATTCAACAAATATCTTAATTTATAAATATAAAATATTTTTATTATCAATACTTAAACTAATGTCTGATTTATTTTATTATAAAACGCTATAAATCGTATTCAATATTATATTATTTTAACCATTCAATTGATGAAAAATATTATTAATAATTTATTATTTATTTTTCTAAATTTTCTTGTTAAATATTTTTTATAATTTTAAGTATATTCAAAATTTAATTGTGTGTGTAATTTACATTAAATAATACAATATTTCTTATATAATTTTAGTTTATAATAATATACATAAACTAATTATAATTACTATTTTATAAAAAATCTAAATCTTATAAATTACTATTGATATTATTTATAAATTTAAACATTTATGAAAATATTTTTTATATTTCTATTGGAAATTCCGTGCTGCTATTGTATTTATACCCTTTACACAATATATATTTTTCACTGGACGCTTATCTTGAAGAATACGGTTTTATAATAATTTATTCATCAAACAGTAAATACAAATAATATAATAATTTAATTGTATAAACTTAATACATATCAAAAATTTTAATTATAAATACTCCACCCTTTTATAAACATTATAAAGCAATAACAGTTTATGAAATAAATAATTCAAAAAACTTTTTTTCTATATTTCCATAATGGTCACTATAATCTATTCCCCCATCCGCTGTAATAATATTACATTTCATATTATTTGTTTTATTTTAAAAAGTTTTAACAATATGTTTAATATTTTATACATTAATAACATTACCTGTTTCGTCCAAACCGGATAAAAAATGTAAATTTGTTTTTATTTTTTTTTTATTATTTAAAAAAAATTATGTATTCTGTTTTTAATCAATATATTTTATTAAAAATTTCCACATTTTGTTTTTATTATTAATAAATGATAACTATTGAACATTATTTTAGTTTTTTGTTTCAATTAATGAATTTAAAAAAATATTTTAACAATTAAAATTATCATATATACATTGAGCAAAGCTTCCCGGGGCTTCACATAAACACATTGCATTAAAATATTCACAATTTTAATTTTAATTCAAATAATCATAAATATTATAATCATTTATTATTTCATGTAATTTAAAATATGATCTACATATATAAAAGTTTTTAACTAAATTATTATTTTATATTAATTCAAAATCATTTGTATATTTTTTATATTAATTCCATATCTAATCTTTAACATTGTTAATTATTTACTTACATATAATGAGTTATTTGTTGCATTTATAATTTTATTAAAAATAAATTTTTTATTTTTCATCATTCAATAATATATTATCATTTGTTTGAAATTATTAATTATTAGTCATATTTAAGACTAATTTTTATTTAGTAAATATATTCATTTTTTAAAATGAATTATCATAATATTAAATAATTATTATTATTTTTTTAGTTTAATATAAGTTTAAATTTTTTTAATTATAATAAATACAAATTAAACTTATAAATAAAATCAATCTGAAAATTTTTAATATATAAAAAGAGTATTTAAAAATGAATACTCTTTTTCATGTGGTTCCATTTATTTATATATATCTGAATATTCTTTACCACCTTCTTTATATTTCTTTTCTTTAATTATATCTTCAAAATTAATTTTTGCTTTACTTAAACCTAATTATTTTAGTATTTCGGGTGGAGCTTCAAAAATTCCATATTTTGCCAACCCTTTATCTAAAATATCAAAATCAACAATGTATTCCTTATTAACAGTATTAATTGTTCTAATGAATACATTAATACTTTATCCAAGACCAGTATTATCACTTTTTTATAAACTTTTATTTTTTGATTTTGATTTAGAATTTTATATTTATTCAATACTATAATATAGACCTCCATTTTTATCTTTACGAATTACATTGCCTTTTTCTTGTTTTAATAATTCTAATACTTTTTTGCCATTCATTGTAGTACCAATAAATAAACCTCCTTTTCTTAAAAAATTATTAATATTTTTACACATAGTTTCAAAAGTTTTATTATTTTCAAATGAATAATGTATAGCAAATTAACAACTAATTAAATCAAAAATTTATGGATTTTATAATTTTCCATTAAACCACATAAAACTTTTTAATAGTCCAGATAATTTATCTTCTTTTAAGTCTGGATACATTGTATGTATGTCTTGTATAATTTGTTATTAATTTTAATTGTGTAGTTTTCCAAAAATAAATTTTTATAACCATTCACATTTTGGATCATTACTATAACCATCCGAAATTGTTAAATCTTTATTAAAATCACCAGCATTTACAAATATTCTTGGAAAATTTCTTCTATTTTCTGGTGAAACCTTTTAAAACAAATTAATATATCTTGATAAAGCACCAGATTATTTGTTAGTAAGATTAGATTAAAATATATCAACTCCATAAATAAATTATACCGACGAAGATATATTATCACTTTTAAAATATTTCATTAAATCTCCAAATTAACCACACGCTAATTCAAAAACATTATTGATATTATTTTATTCATATGTATTATTTAATACATTTTATATTAACATTCCTCGTTTAATTACATTGTTATGAAAATCTACCATATTTTTAAACCCGGTTTTATCTCTTGAAACTTTTCTATTATAGTAAAGTCCCTGTTTGTCAATATTTTTTTATACCAAATCTTTTGTAATTATTTTACCAGGACCATTTGATATAATTTTTTCTTCTATTGGATATAATGTACTATTAATAATTTATATAGCATTTGAATATGTATTTGCTGTTCCAATAATTTATTAAGTATTTTGATATAATTATGTTTTATCTTCTCTTACTCTAATTGGAACCCATTTATATTTATACTAAAATTAATCTTTTTCATATTGATTAATAACTTGTATTTATGAATTTGTTTTAGTTATTGGTTAAAGTCTCATTTCAATAACAGAATTTGTTTTAAAAATTGTTTTTTAATTTTCATAGTCTGTAAAAACAGGTAATCCTAATTTTTTATCTATTTTTAAAATCATATAATTAGGTATTCCCAAATCTTAAACATCCAAAGTTTTTTAAATAAATCTGTATTATGGTGGAATATTGAAAGTTCTTCTTCTAATTTAACCTTCAATTATGTCAATTTAACCGTTTTCAACTTAATTATAAGCACAAAACAATTATATCAATACTTAGTCTGTATTGTTTGTATTTGTATTCACAATCTATATTGGTTTACACAAAAAATCAACACTGTTTAATGTCTTATCTTTCCATTTTAGTAAATGAGACCATGTTCCTCTGATAAAAGGAATACTATTTGGAGTATATATTAAACCATCAATTTTATATGGTAATTTTTTACTTTCTTCCAAAACTTATTTAGATAAATCAAATATGTTTTTATCTTTATTATGTATATAAAAAGTTTTTACAAAAATTTTAATATTATTCATAATTGATGTATTTTTTGATTTTGATAATTTATCTAATTTTTATTCAAATTCATATCCTATTTTTAATCTATCCATAAATTTTAGTTCTTATAAAAATTTTCCTTAATTAATATAACATTCAAAAATTCCATAACTATCAACATTGTTGAGTTATAATTTTTCACAATCAAATAATGTATTTACCAATTTTAATTTAAATTCACCTTTTGAACTTAATTATTTAATGTGCATACTCATATCAAGTTCAAATAAAGTTCCATTATTGTCTATAAACAATTATACTCTCAAACCATCTGCTTTTTCTGTAACTGTATAGTCGCCATTATTGATATATGGTTCATCATAATATTCTATAATGTTTTTTTATTCAAGTGTCATGGGTTATGAACCCCAGAATAAAGTTTTTGGTTCTTTTATTAATTTTTACTTAATTTCTTATTCTTTTACTGGGTATTAATCCTATTATTAAGATAATTTAATATATTTAACAATAGTTTCATATTCTTCTTTTTAACTTAAAAATATTTTGCTATCTGTTAAAAGTTTATATAATTCTTTTTATTAATCTCTGATAAATTATAATTATTTAGTAAAATTACTTTTAGAATTTGTATTAAATTCATATTCTAATTCATAAGAAGATACTAATGAATTTTATAAATTTAATTATTTAATATCTTCATTATTAAGTTCCATATTAATAAGTCTTTCGATTTAAGAAATATCATTAAATGATTATTTATAATTCATTACTTGTGAAATATCAACAGTAATGCTATTGTTAAAAACATATGATTATCTATTAATAATTCTTATTCCTTAAATTTAATTTGTTTATAAATTAGATTTTTATATTTGTTATGGATTTAATTTTTATTCTTATTTTAAGTTGAAAATCAAATAATAATCTTAATCCTCAACTCTTTAAATAAGTTATTTTTTTTCATATTCAATATCTTATTATTAAATTTTTTTATTAAAATTATATATTCTTCCTCGAATATTTTAAGGATAATTTAATGTAATGATATTTTAATTTTTTAAAACTTATTTTATTAACGTTTTATTTTCACTTTGTTTATCAAAATAATCAATAATTTAATCATATTAACTTTTATCATTAATATATTTTACTAATTAAGATATACTTTCTAATTCTTAAATTTTATCATTAGATTTATAGAACTTATAAAGTTCTTATAATTATATATTAGAGTTGGAATTCATTATATATATTTTATATGAAAAAATATATTATATATTACGATAATATTATTTATGATATTATTTATGATATTATTCTATTATTATTAAAATTTAAATAATGTTTATATAAAAATTTAATTAAAATATCAATAATAATTTTTTTATTATATTTCATAAAATAAATAATAATATTATAAAATATAATAAATTTATTAGTAATTATGGTTAAGTAAAATTTACCAAAATAATAATAAAAGAAAAGTTAAAAAAATACCAAATCTTAAAAAGGAGGTGATGCTATTGATTTAAATAAAGCAATTAGTGCTCTTGCTTAGGGATAATAAACTAATTCAAAAATTTAAAATGCCACAAAATATTAATCTGGAAGTTTATTATCACCTCCTACACCTAAACCAGAAAATATTATGAAAACTTCAGAAAATTCACCCTCATTTTTTGAATAAATGTTTGGTGCTTAAACTTCTTAAACATAAAAACAATAAACCACAACTGATAAAGCACTTGGATCCATTGGTGATAAATTAAAAGATTTAATGGAATTTGTAAAACAAGCAGCACAAAATAAAGTTGATCCAAAATATTTAAAAGGTCTTTCAAATGATTAATAAAAAACTATATAATTTTTATAAACAAATCTTGGACGAATTGGAGGTACAGATGACGGTAGTTAAATTCAAGCATTAAAATAATATTTAGTATAACAATCACTTTCGGAATTAGATACTAAATTTAAAGATGAAAAACTTTTAACATAAAGTAAATTATCATAAAATCTCTTAAAATAAACAAAAAATATTACAAGCACAATTGGAGAAGTTAGTGCAAAAAGTATTATTTATTAATATAAATACATTGTTTCAAACTTGTTATTTTATAACTTTTACAAAAATTATATTGATATTATAGATAACTTAACAATAATATCAGCAGAAGCAATTGATAATGCTATGACGGTATTAGTTAAAACAATGAGTACTATTAGTGATTAATTTAATTAACTTTAATAAACTACTCGACTTCCAAACAATGTAACATCATAATAAAACAAAATTCTTTAAGATATGGAAAGAACACTTGTTATGGACTTAAATAAAATTAAAACAAAATAACAAGAACTTGTGTAATAATCTTAATAATATTAAGATAGGTTTGTTAATTATTCTAATTAAGAACAAGAAAATTAAGCATTAGAAAAAGCTCGTGAATTGGCAGGTTCTACCGAAATGGCATCTAAAATAATGAATTCATTAAAAGTTATTGTTTAAGGTAATGAAAACTTATCAAATTCAAGAACAAATACAACTACTGGATAAAGTGTTCCAATTAAAAGATAAATTCTTACATATGGTGATATTAATGGGAATCCATAAATTAGAGAAAGTCTTTTTGATAATTTGAAAGAAATATTATAAATGATTGGTATTGAATAAAATTAAATTGATTAATTACCGAAACATTAAAACTAAAAACAAGAACTTGAATAATAATTAATATAAATGAGAAATACACATCCATCTGCTTTTGCAAATATGTTTAATATTAATGTTCCAGCTATACCAACTTCTATAACATCTCAATATGATTAACTTATAATAATGTTAACAAGCGATGATTAATAAAAAGTAAATTAAAGTTCCTAAATTCTACATTATATTTTGAATATGGACATGGGCATACCCATCAACACTACAACTTTTTGAAATAACCATTAATTAATGATTGTATTTTCAAATTTTTTAAATTTTTTAATTTTATAATTATTATATTACATAAAATAAAATATTATTTTATTAAAATATAAATTATACTATAATGTTAAGCAGAATAGGAAACATATTAGGTTATATAGATTAAGGATAATAATTTTATGATAAATATAAAAATTAATTATAAAAATCTCCATAACTATAATAAAAACTTTATGAAAATATTAAATCAAATGATGATGAAATAAAAATAACAAAAGGAAATTCATCAAAAAATATTTTTATTAAAATTTTAGAATAAAATCAAGAAAAAATAAAAGAAGCATATACAAATCTTTCAAAGAGTTATATGAATGATGAAGATTTTAAACAGGGTATTAAATATTATTTTAGTGACGATCCAGAAACAGTGTAAGTATTTGAAACTTATCGTAAAATTTATACAAAATAAGGGTATATTTTACCATATGAAGCTGTAAAAAGTGAAATATTATCTAAATAAATGAGGGGTTTAGAAAATCGCCTTAAAGGTATTGGACTTGTTCCAAAACTGTCAAATCCAATTTATAAATAAGCATAATAAGCAGGAGAAACAGCACTCTTGATTTTTGTATAAAAATAATATAAAACTTTTTAAATGGTTTATTTGATTTTAAATTTTCATTTATTGAAATCAGTATATATAAATAGTATCAATAATATTTTAAATCACATTAGAGAAGATATTAAATCGTCATAAATTTAATAATAAGCATTTACATCTAAATTGTCTGAATATTTTGAAAACCAAAGGCAATTTAAAATGAATGGAGAAGATAGTTTTACACCTGAAATGATGATTAAAATACTTGGTAGAGTATCAGAAGATTTTAAATACTCTACATTAAATTAATAACAATATTTATCTGAAATGATACATGATATTGATGGTATTAATGAAGCATCAACGAACGCCAATAATAATACAAAATCTACCGGATAAATTATGAGAAAAATGTTTTATCCACAAAATACTACTTGAAAAATTTTTAATTATTTTTTAATTATTTTTATAAATATTAAATTACATTATATAAAAATAATACTTAGTTAATTATGGCATCATAATAATAATTATAAAGATTAATTAAATCTTAGCAATAATAATCAAATAGCAATGTTAATACAAATACATAAAAAAGAAATAATATTATGAAAGATTTTAGTTAATTGTCAGAATCAGGCAAAACCGCAGTTTTAAAAGAATTGGCAAAATTATTGGGATAATCATAAATATATGAATAACCTCTTGATTCATATATTTTAAATAGGACAGATGTTGCTCGTAAGAATAAAAATATATAACAATTCTAAAAAAATTTAATTAAAACAGGATTTAGTAGTTCAATTTAAGACAATGTAATAACATAATTTTAAGAATAAGCCAAATATATAGCATAAAAACTTAACAATGAATATATGTAATACATGATACTTGCTGGAAATGTAATGACATATCATGATAAAGTTTTTGAAGAAACTGTATAATAAATGTTAAAAATTTTAAATCAATTAAATCTATAAGAAACAACTAAAAAAGATATACAATAAGCAATATCATAAATTACAAAAGGTATTGATAATTCATTAAATTAAACCATTAATATGATAGAAAATGTTAAGAAAGAAACAAAAAAAGAATAACAAAATAAAAGTTAAAGATTTGTATATAGTATTTAAAGTAAAAATTAATCATAATTAACCAATAATAATCAATAATAATCCAACTGAAAAAAAATATTTGAAAATATTTGAATATAATTATTTTTTAATTTTTATTTTTACAAAAATGATTTAAAAAATATAAAAATAAAAAAAGTATGTTTATATAAAAATATAAGAATTAATAATAATATATAATAAATAAATATGTCTTATACAAGTGTTCCAAATGATTTTGATCCCTAAGCATACATATATCTAAATCCAGAAATTGAATTTGATAATAATATTACACGCCCAGAAGATGCAATTACGCATTATGTAAATACAGGATCAAGTTTAGGACTTAGTTATAATTATGATAATATTCCTGATAGTTTTAATCCAAAAATTTTTATTTTAGATACAGAAGATTTAAAAGAAAGCGGAGAATTTGATACATATTTGAACCCTACATATTAAACATAAATAGATGATACACGATTAGCATATGTTATTTATGATAGAGGAGATACAACAATTAGAAACAGATTATATGATTATACAACTGATTATAATGTAGATTTATATAAATTAATATATCCAGATTCAAGAAATTTGGATCCAGAAGAATCATTTATTTAATATGCTCATGCAAGAATTTCTTCTTAACCTCGCTTGGGAAGTTCTTCTGAATTACTTATTGATTCTTAATTTTTAGGAGCTATTCTTTAAAATTTAAGCGTATAAGATACTTTATAAACAAGAAATTTATCAATTGGACCAATTGGAGAAACACACCATATTGTTACTGGAATTAGTGATGACGCAACCCTTGGTGGTATTAATTTTACAGGGGGTTCTTAAATATTACCAACATTAAAAGCTGTTAAAACATATGTTGATAATATCGCATAAGGTTTAAGAATCAAAGACGGTGTTAAAGTTGCTTCAACTACTGAATATAATGATGTAGTTTATTAAAGTATATTAAATAATTAATTAAATAAAAATATATATACGCTTCAAATCAATAATACAACAAATAATATAATTGGTGGTGTTTCTATATTGTTAGACGATAGAATTTTAATTAAAAATTAAGGTGATGCGTATCTTATTAATAATTAAACATCAAGTGATGGTAGAGCATATTAAAATGGTATTTATTATGTTATTTAACTAGAAGACGTTGGTTTATCATAACCATTAAAATTATAAAGAACACCTGATGCAGATGATGATAATGAAATAATGAATGGATTATATACTTTTGATTAACATGGTAAAATTGGTTATGTTGTTATAAATGAATCAACTATAACATTATCAACATAAGAAGATATTAATTTTAAAGGGTATTTATATGTTAATTTGGACTCCAATTTAGAAGTTGAATCATTGACATCGAGAACATATTTAAATACAAGCAATTTAACAGCGACAGGAACAACATAATTATAAGGAGTGGCAAATATTTCTGAATTGACTGCTTCTGGTAATACTACAACTATTTCTTCAACTAATTTAGATATTACTTCTATAACAACATTTTCTAATGATGTTATTAATACAAATTCTTTTTCAAATTAAGGAACAATGACAATCGATGATACAACATTACTAAATAGTAATTTAAATGTTGTTGGTTCTGCAATATTAAGCAATACAATTAATGTACAATAACTTGCAACAATGGAAAACGATTTGGATGTTATTGGAAACATAGATACAAATACAATTACTTTTGACACAACAATAACTGGTCCATCATATAAAGTGTAAAATTCTTTGGGAGATTAAAAAATTGTATTTTCGGATACATCTTCAAATTATAATTTTACACTTAAAACTGATACTACATCATAAGATTTTAAAATTTAAAATAATACAACTGATGTTTTAACAATATAAAATACTAATTCATATGTTGGTATAAATAACAATTCACCTTCATATGAACTTGATACTACCGGAGACATTAGAGCAACAAACTAATTAATTTCAACAGTAGCAACCGGAACATCTCCATTGGTTGTATTGAGCACCACAAAAGTAGAAAATTTAAATTCAGATCTTTTAGATAATTAAACAGGCGATTATTATACAGATGTTGATAATACAAATGCAGGTATTCTATCAATTTAATATGGTGGCACAGGTTCAAAT
>JACCDJ010993499.1_pt1 | contig 11106 bp, 10 predicted proteins | sample 7444481 | NCBI WGS metagenome assembly JACCDJ01 (sample SAMN15323435, study PRJNA562643) | freshwater metagenome | isolation source: river surface water | place: USA:Blue River Watershed | collected 2017-08-15 | reverse complement strand
CCCCCAAGGACACGGCCCTGACCATCAATGTATTTTGTTGCAGAGTGCACCACCAGATCAGCCCCCATGGCGAGTGGCTGCTGTAAGGCTGGTGTGCAGAAGCAGTTATCGACTACCAGCGGCACCCCTTTCGCCTTCGCCGTCTTCGCGATCGCCGCAATATCAGCAATCTCGGTTAAAGGGTTTGAGGGGGTTTCCAGATAAATCAGACGCGTGCTCGGTGTGATCGCGTTGGCCCAGGCCTGCGGATCGGTCAGCGAGACATAGCTCACCGACACACCAAATTTGACCAAATAGTTTTCAAACAACTGAATCGTTGCGCCAAACAGACTCGGCGTGGTGACGATGTGATCGCCTGCCTTTAGAAATGCAAGGCAGACCGCATGGATTGCTGACATGCCCGAACTTGTAGCGACGCAACGTTCCGCACCCTCGAGCGAGGCAAGCCGCTCTTCAAACATCTGCACCGAAGGATTTGTGAACCGAGAGTAGACCACCCCTGGCTCTTGATTCTGAAAACGACGTGCCGCCTGTTCCGCATCATCAAAGACAAAGCTCGAGGTCAGGTACATCGCCTCGGAATGCTCTCCAAACTCTGACCGGGTCGTGCCCGCCCGCACCGCACGGGTCGCAAAGCGAAGGTCGCGCTGTGTTGCAGACTTGGGCGTTTTTTTAGTCGTCATTCGACAAGTTTAAGGCCAACTGACGCCGTGTGGCTTCCGTTCCGCTATTCAGTCGGGCGGATTCAAGGCTATCGAGCAGCTTTTCGGTGACGTCCCCGGTGATATAGCGGCCATCAAAACAGGACGCTTCAAGATCTTCCAGCTGATCGTTAAAGTCCATCACCCCGCTCTTCATTGCGTCGATGTCCTGGTAGATCAGCGCATCAGCCCCAATTGCTCGGCAGATCTCATCGTCCGTACGACCAAAAGCGATCAGCTCCCCACGAGTCGGCATATCTATCCCATAGACATTCGGAAAGCGCACGGGTGGCGCTGCCGAGGCGAATATCACCTTCTTGGCACCGGAATCCCGGGCCATCTGGACAATCTCCTGGCTCGTCGTCCCCCGCACGATTGAGTCGTCCACGATCAAGACACTCTTATCCTTAAATTCCGATGCGATGGCATTAAGCTTTTGACGCACGGACTTCTTCCGAGCAGCCTGGCCCGGCATGATGAAGGTACGACCGATATACCGGTTCTTAATAAATCCTTCGCGGTATTCAATCCCCAGTCGCAGCGCCAGCTGCATTGCCGCTGGTCGACTAGAGTCCGGGATCGGCATCACGACATCAATTGTCCCTGCCGGAAACTGGCTCCGAATTTTCTCAGCAAGGGACTCGCCCATGCGCAGGCGAGCGTCGTAGACACTTACCCCATCAATGACGGAATCGGGTCGAGCGAAGTAGACGTACTCAAAGACACAGGGCTTCAGCACTGGATTCTTGGCGCAGATTTTCGAATGCACCTGGCCCTCGAGAGTGATGATCACGCATTCCCCAGGCGCCACATCGCGAACAGGCTCAAAGCCCAGTCCCTGAATCGCAACTGTCTCCGAGGCGACCATCCATTCCTCCCCAAGGTCATCTGCATGACGCCCAAGCGCCAGCGGACGGATGCCATGGGTGTCTCGAAAGGCAACCACACCATACCCTGCAATCATCACCACACAGGCATATGCGCCACGAGCCCGACTATGCAGTGCCTCGACCGCCTTAAACACCGACTGCTCATCGAGCGATAGCCCCGAAACGGCCTGCTGAAGCTCGTGGGCAAACACGTTTAAAAGTACCTCCGAGTCAGACTCGGTGTTGATGTGACGACGATCCCGACGGAACATGTCCTGCTGAAGCTCTTCGGCATTCGTCAGGTTCCCGTTGTGACCAAGAACTATTCCAAACGGGGCATTCACGTAAAACGGCTGGGCTTCCTCAGAATTTGCAGCGCTGCCCGCAGTCGGGTAGCGGACATGCCCAATCCCCATCTGTCCTTGAAGGTTGCGCATATCGCGAGTACGGAAGACATCTCGGACCAGACCATTGCCACGGTGGATGTGAATCCGCTTACCCTGCGCTGTCGCAATACCCGCGGCGTCCTGCCCACGGTGCTGCAGCAGCAACAGTCCGTCGTATAACAGCTGATTGACCGCAGAGTGCCCGACAACGCCAATTACGCCACACATACCCATTCCCCTTGCTCTTTAAACCACGACTGCGGCATCCGAATTCGTTCGCCCAGAATATTCGGCAGCCACGGAGCAGCCGTTTTAATGCCCCACTCTAACGCCGGTCGACTCTTCGACAAACGCCAGGTTGTTTGATTTGGCAGCGAGGTCATCGCGGCCAGAATCGCGAGTGCCACAACCATCAAAATACCGCGCGCTGCGCCAAAGGCCATCCCCAAGATGCGATCAATGGCCCCCATGCCTGCGGCCGAAACCATCTCCTTGAGCGCGAGCGTGACAAGCTTGCCCACCACCAGCACGACGACCAGGATGCCTAAAAAGGCAACAGTCTGTTCAAGTGCCGGGGGAATCCAATCTGGCAGCACCGCAGCAACCTCTCCAGCAAGACGACTCGCGGCGACGAATGCAATCACCCAGACGGCCAAGGAGGCGATCTCTTTTACGAGCCCACGAAATAATGACAGAACTGTTGACGCCAGAATAACCACGAGAACAACCGTATCAATCCAGGTGAGCTCGTTAAACCAGGCCATGGTTAGGGTCCAATCACCGCAGCGTCATAGCCCTGGGCCTTGGCGCGATCTCGAACCTGCGTGGCAAGCTCTTTGGTCGCAAACGGTCCGATCCGAACCCGATGTCGCTCAGCCCCTTCAGCAGTCTTGATCGTTTCAATCGCAACCGAGTGCCCGCCCGCCGTAAGCTTTGCCTTCACCGCATTGGCCGCTTCAATCTTGGCATAGGCACCAACCTGAACTAGAAAGCGGCCATCAGGTTTCGTCTCAGGCTTGGGTTCAGGCTTGGGTTCAGGCTTGGGTTCAGACTTAGGTTCAGACTTGGGCTCAGGCTTCGTCGCAGATTTCGTCACCGACTTGGCTGCAGGTTTCACCTCAGGTTTCGTCTCAGGCTTCACCTCGGGTTTGGGTTCTGGTTTAGGTTCTGATTTAGGTTCTGGCTTAGTTTCTGGTTTAAGTTCCGCTTTCGGCTGCGCCTTTGCTTCTTGTTCTGCTACCGGTGCCGTCGCAGAAACGGGTGCGGTCGCAGGCGCCTTAGACTCGGTCGGTGGGGTTGGCTCAGGGGAAGACTTCAGTGACTCGATCTTTGCAAAGACGGAATCCTTTGAAGGAATTTCGATCAACAGATCCTGAGAGAGGGGACGCGCCTGCTCTTCGAGCAACACAGGAGCGAGTGCGGCAACACTCGCCGCGATGATGACAGCACCAAGAAGACGCCAACGTGCGCGACGTTTGTGCTCGGCCATCGGGTCGGACCCCTGGCTGTCGCGTAAAGCTGCACGTGGTTCACTGTCAGCGGGCATAACGCATCGAAAGAATTTGACTTACGGTCAGAAACGAACCGAAGGCTACGATTCTATCATTCGGCTCCACCATTGACCGCGCTGCAGCAAGAGCGGAGACCGGGTCTGGGTAGCAGCCAAAAGCAGCCGACGGTAAAGCTTGTTGAAGCGCTTGTGCCAGTGACTCCGCAGATCGGGGACGACCGTTGGTATCAGGTCCTTCAAGACTTGCAAGACACCAGTGATCGACACGATCACCGAGTCGTCGAAAGACTTCCTGAGCGTCCTTCCCCGCGACCATCCCGACGACGGCTATCGTCTTCGGAAAGAACCCCATCTGATCTAGGTTCGCAGCGAGTACCGCCGCAGCGTGAGGGTTATGCGCCACATCAAGCACCACGGATGGCTGACCAGGAAGCACCTGGAATCGACCAGGAAGTTCGACAAACGCAAAACCCTGTCGAACCGCGCCCTGCGTCACAGGAAGTTTATCGCGCAGGGAAGTGAGCGCCGCAAGCACTGCCGAGGCGTTTAACAACTGATTCGCACCTCGCAGCGCGGGGTAGGCCATAGCGTTGCGCCGTTGACCACGCCCTGCCCAGCTCCACTGCTGACGATCTCCTTGAAAATTGTAGTCCTGGCCAAACTGCCAGATGTCGGCCCCAATGGCACCCGCAACCTCCGAGACTGTTGCGGGAGGAACTGGGTCGGCCAAGATAAACGGCCGATTGGGACGTGCAATATGGGCCTTTTCCCAGCCGATCTTCTCCCGGGTATCACCGAGAAACTCCTGGTGGTCCATATCCACTGACACCAGCACTGCACAATCGTGATCCACCACATTGACCGCATCAAGGCGCCCACCAAGTCCAATTTCGAGTACGGCGACATCAACACCGGAACGCTTGATGAGATCAAAAATAGCAAGGGTCGTGAACTCAAAAAAGGTCAGCGTGATCTCTTGTCGTGCGGCGTCCACTCGGGCGAATGCCTGAGCGAGCGGTGCGTCGTCAATGAGCTCCCCATTGATGCGAAGTCGCTCGTTAAAACGCAGGAGATGCGGAGACGTATAGGTCGCGACCCGGTAACCGGCCTGAAGGAGAATGGACTCCAACATCGCACAGGTCGACCCTTTCCCATTGGTGCCGCCCACCACAATCGAGACTGGGGCCACCTGTAGGCCAGCGTCTGTTTCCCCAAACCCCATCCGTCGGCCGACCGCCAGCACTCGCTCAAGACCAAGGTCGATGGTCTTTGCGTGCTGCGAAAGGATCTTGGCTAGCCAGTCGTCAAGCGTCAATGCAAAGTCGTGCCAAAAGAATCCGATGCATCAGGCACGCGCCTGATCGGCAGGCTGTCGCATCAATAAGAGCAAGAGGTCTGCAAGCTCATCGCGCATCTTGCGACGATCAACGATGCGATCAACTGCCCCCTTCTCGAGCAGAAACTCCGCGCGCTGAAATCCCGGCGGTAACTTCTCACGAACCGTCTGCTCAATCACCCGTGGTCCCGCAAATCCAACCAGGGCCTTCGGTTCCGCAATCACCACATCCCCAAGAAATGCAAAGCTAGCAGAGACACCGCCCATCGTGGGATCGGTCAGCACGGAGATATACGGAAGCTTGATCTCGGCAAGTCGCTGTAGCACCGCCGTCGTTCGCGCCATCTGCATCAACGACAACAACCCCTCCTGCATCCGGGCACCGCCACTTGCAGCGATGCTAATAAAGGGAAGCTTCTGTTCCAGCGCTACCTCGGCGGCACGAACAAAACGCTCTCCCACAACGGAGCCCATCGAGCCGCCCATAAACTCAAACTCAAAACAAGCAACCACTACAGGGACCGACTTAATCGAGCCTCCCATCGCGATCAGCGCATCTGTCTCACCGGTCTGCTCCATCGCCTCGGTCAGCCGTTCCGGGTACTTGCGACTGTCTTTGAACTTCAAGGTATCGACGGGCAGGACTTCCTGACCAATCTCGTAACGCCCCTGCGGATCCAGTAGGTGATCAAGCCGCTCACGGGCACGAATGCGAAGGTGGTGATCACACTTCGGGCAGACCTGCTGGTTACTTTCAAGATCAGTCCGATACAGCACTGACTCACAGGCGGGACACTTTAGCCATAGTCCCTCGGGAACACTGCGACGTGGACCTTCATTACGTTGAATCTTTGGGGGAAGGATCTTGTCAATCCAACTCATGCTGCCTCCGCGGAGCGTTTTGCAGGCATCGCATCAAGTGCCGATCGAATGCCCGCCATAAATTGGCCCGCCTTCTCAAGCGGTTCCTGACCTAACTTCTCTGCCTCTTCCATGAGCCGAATAATCGCACTGCCAATCACGACTGCGTCAGCAGCCTGTGCAACCGATACGGCCGACTGGGCATCACTGATGCCGAACCCAACGCCAATCGGCATGTTCGTGAAACGACGAATCATTGCAACCCGATCAGCAACGGCCGCCGTATCGATGTGTCCTGCACCGGTCACGCCTCGAAGGGATACGTAATACAGATACCCCGACCCCAACCGAGCGACATCCTGCATTCGCGCCTCTGTTGACGTCGGTGCCAGCAAAAAGATCGGATCCATATCCGCAGATTTCATAAGCTGGCTAAAGTTCTCACACTCCTCGGGAGGGTAGTCGACCACAATCGTGCCATCGACACCCGCCTGCTTGGCCTGCGCAACAAACGCCTCCACGCCAAATCGCTCAATGGGGTTGGCATAGCCCATCAGAACAATCGGCGTCTGGTTGTCTGTCTTTCGAAACTCAGCGACCCAGCCCAGACAGTCTTGTAATGACACATGACGCGCCAGGGCTCGTTCACTCGCACGCTGGATGACCGGGCCATCGGCCATCGGGTCAGAAAAAGGCACCCCCATCTCCAGCACATCCGCACCATTACGGACCATGGTGTGCATCAGTGTTACCGCAGTCTCTCGCGAAGGATCGCCTGCGGTCAGATACGGAATCAAGGCCGTTTTTCCCTGAGCCTTGAGTCGATCAAATGTGGTTTTAAGTCGAGACACTCAGCATCGCCCCTTAAAAACGCAACCCACTTTGCTCTGCAACGGTATGCATATCTTTGTCCCCTCGACCAGATAGGTTCACAAGAATAATCTTGTCCTTCGGCAACGATGGCGCAACCTTTGCCGCATAAGCGAGTGCGTGACTGGTCTCGAGTGCGGGGATGATGCCCTCAATCCGACAGCAGGTATGAAAGGCCTCCAGTGCTTCTTGATCTGTGATCGCCTGATACTGGGCCCGGCCAGAATCTTTGAGCCAGGCATGTTCGGGACCGACACCAGGGTAATCGAGTCCCGCGGAGATCGAATGCGTCTCGGTAATCTGGCCGTGGGCATCCTGCATCAGATAGGTACGATTGCCATGGAGCACGCCGGGTGTTCCTGCCGACAACGTTGCTGCATGACGGCCGGTGGCGATCCCCTCCCCTGCCGCCTCAACCCCAACCAGAGAGACGCCGGGCATCCCGATGTAATCATAGAAAATTCCCATCGCGTTGCTGCCACCACCCACGCAGGCAACGATCATGTCAGGCTGACGACCGACGAGCTCAGGCATCTGCCAGAGACACTCCTTACCCACCACTGAATTAAAGTCACGCACCATCATCGGGTAAGGATGCGGACCGGCCACAGTACCGATGATGTAGTACGTCGTGTCAATGTTCGTGACCCAGTCCCGCATCGCCTCATTCAGGGCATCTTTCAAAGTGCGAGAACCGCTCTCGACCGGTACCACTGTTGCGCCCAGCAGTTTCATACGATAGACATTCGCGGCCTGACGGGCAACGTCAGTGGCCCCCATGTAGACCACACATTCCATCCCAAACCGAGCGGCCACTGTCGCAGACGCGACACCATGCTGACCTGCACCCGTCTCAGCAATCACACGAGGCTTACCCATACGCTTTGCGAGCAGGGCCTGACCAATCGTATTGTTGACCTTATGCGCACCGGTATGGTTTAAGTCCTCGCGCTTAAAGTAAATCTGGGCACCCCCGAGATTTTCCGACCAACGCTTTGCGTGGTAAATCGGACTGGGGCGGCCAACGAAGTGTTTCAGTTCACGATGAAACTCTTCAAGGAAATCTGGATCCTGTTGGTAATGGGCATATGCCTCGCGTAGTTCCTCCAGCGCGAGTGTCAGCGTCTCCGAAACAAAACTCCCTCCGTAGGGGCCAAAGTGACCTTTGGCATCGGGATATTGGTAATGCTGATCCTGCTGCGGCAGTTCGTTGGGTTTCATGATGGCTATCTATGTAATGGTTTGGTCGGCAAGGTGTACCGCATCGACGAAGGCCTTGATCCGGTGAGCGTCCTTCTCCCCCTTCACAAGCCGATCCCCCTCCCAACGCTCCACGCCACTGCTGACGTCCACACAAGGGGGGCGTAGCCGATGAATCGCCTGCCCGACAGACCCTGATTCTAGCCCCCCGGAGAGCACCCATGCAGTCGCCATCTGCGGGGAATTACTTCCCAGCTGGCCAGACAGCCCTGCCTGCTCGACAACCGCCCAGTCAAAGGCCTGGCCGCTTCCCCCAAAGCCAGCACTATCTGCATCCAGCAAGACCGCCTGGCAGTTGGAAAAGTCAGTCATCAGGGCACGGAGTCGCTTCGCTTCCCGATCGACGGACTGCGCATCGGTCGTCGCACGCACCCGAATCGCCTTGATCACCGGCCGGCCAAGCCCGGTGCAGTCACTTGGCGTCTCATCACCGTGCAGCTGCAGGTGCGATAGCCCCACCGTCTCCGCAGTTCTCAGCACCTCGTCTTTTGACGCGTTAACGAAGAGTCCGACACTTACTACCCAGGCGGGCAGACGCCGCGCAAGAATCCGAGCGCGATCCATCGACACCGCACGCGGACTTGCCCCATAGAAGACAAAACCCACGGCATCTACTCCCGCCTCTACAGCAGCATCAAGATCCGACTCGCGGGTCAGTCCACAAATTTTGATTCGGGTTCGCATAGTAAAGATGAATCGTACTCGACCCGCTCAAGACATAGCCCCTGGGCAGGAAACGTGCGGGCCGCAAGCCGTCGGTCTCGACTTGCGAGCACCTGGCCAAGCCACTGCACGGAACCGGCACCGCGACCGACCTCCACCAGCGAGCCCACAATATTTCGGACCATATGATGCAGAAAGGCGTTTGCCTTCAGACGCACGGTAATGACGGAATCAGTCGAGTCAATGGCGCAGACCATGAGGTGTCGGACCGGCGATGCGGCCTGACACTCGCTTGATCGGAAGGCGCTGAAGTCATGTTCACCCATCAGTACACCCGCAGCGTCTCGCATCGCCTCAACGTCAAGCGGACGATAGAACCATGTCGAAAATCGATCGTGCATTGGACTACGGGTGGGCGAGTGAAAAATGCGATAGCTATATTCACGGGCTGTCGCCGAAAACCGTGCGTGAAAATCATTGGAGACTGGCTGGGCCCACCGAACCGCAATACTCTGCGGCAGCAATGCATTGAGCCCGCGCACCCAGCTCCAATCGGGCCGATCAATCGTCGTATCGATATGGACGACCTGCCCCCGTGCGTGCACCCCCGCATCCGTACGACCTGCACAGATCGTCGGGTGATCGACTTCGGTAAAGGTTTTTAGTGCACGCTCAAGCGCATCTTGAACTGTCTTACCACCTGGCTGCGTCTGCCAGCCATTCCAGTCGGTGCCGTCATACTCAATGCCAAGTGCGATTCTGGTCATGCAGCGACGGCAGTTCTAGACTAGCGTTCAAGAAGAATGCGCAACATCCGACGTAGCGGTTCTGCCGCACCCCAGAGCAGCTGATCACCAACCGTAAAGGCTGCGAGATACTCTGGCCCCATCGCCATCTTATGAAGACGCCCGACAGGGACGGTCATGGTGCCACTCACGGCAGCCGGGGTGAGTTCTCGCTCGGAGCGCTCACGTTCGTTCGGGATGACACGAACCCAGTCGTTCGCCTTCGCCAGCATGTCAGTGATCTCATCCAGGGGCACGTTTTTCTTCATCTTTACCGTCAGTGCCTGCGAATGACAGCGCATCGCGCCGATACGGACACACAGCCCATCAATCGGAATCGATCCCAGCGAACGAAACGGTGGCAGACCCAGAATCTTGTTGCACTCTGCACCACCCTTCCACTCTTCCTTGCTCTGACCGTGCTCAACGGGTACATCAATCCAAGGAATCAGACTTCCCGCTAGCGGCACCCCACGGAAATTATCCACCGGCAATGCCCGCTGACGCAGGGCATCGCTGACTTTGCGATCAATGTCAAGAATCGCGGAGATCGGATCGGCAAGCTCAGCCTCGACCAGTCGATGTAACTTGCCCATTTGAGCAAGCAGCTCCCGCATGTTCTGCGCACCGGCACCAGAGGCGGCCTGGTAGGTCATCGCACTCACCCACTCCACCAGCCCTGCCTTGAACAACCCGCCCATGGCCATCAGCATCAGACTGACCGTGCAGTTCCCGCCAATCCAGTCACGCCCACCGGCGGCCAGCGCCTGATCGATCACCGAGCGATTCACCGGATCCAGAATAATCACGGCGTCTTTTTCCATCCGCAGCGAAGACGCCGCATCGATCCAGTGTCCCTTCCATCCCGCAGCACGCAGCTTCGGATAGACCTCTTTGGTGTAGTCCCCACCCTGGCAGGTGATCACGATATCCATTGCCATTAAGGCGTCAACATCCATGGCAGAGCGCAACGGCTCGTTGGATTTCGCAAACGCCGGAGCGGCACCGCCTGCATTCGAGGTGCTAAAAAATACAGGGTCAATCAGCGCAAAATCCTGCTCCTGCTGCATCCGCTGCATCAGCACCGATCCCACCATACCCCGCCAACCCACTAATCCAACTCGCTTCGCCATCACGCTTCTCTCTTTGTCACTTTCAGAATTATTTAAATCACTCGAGCCTCTAGCCGACCGCCTTGAGCGCAGCAATCACCGCGTCGCCCATCTCCTGAGTCCCCACACGACGACAGCCGTCTCGATAGATATCGGCAGTCGCTACGCCTGAGGCCAAGGTGGCCTTCACCGCAGCCTCAAGGCGATCTGCTGCCTGCACAAGCCCAAAGGTATAACGCAGCATCATTGCCGCTGACAGAATCGTCGCCAGAGGGTTTGCCAGGTTCTTACCCGCAATATCGGGCGCAGAACCATGGATGGGCTCGTAGAGTCCTTTGTTCTTGGCATCCAAAGAGGCAGACGGCAGCATGCCAATCGAGCCTGTCAACATCGACGCTTCGTCTGAAAGGATGTCCCCAAACATGTTGCCGGTAACCATGACGTCAAACTGCTTCGGATTTTTTAAAAGCTGCATTGCCGCGTTATCGACATACATGTGCGATAGCTCGACATCAGGATATTCCGCTGCCATGGCTGTCATCACATCACGCCAGAGCTGGGTAGTCTCTAAAACGTTTGCCTTGTCCACCGAGCAGAGTCGTTTACCGCGCTTGCGTGCTGCCTGGAACGCGACATGACCAATACGGCTGATCTCACTCTCGCGATAGATCATGGTGTCAAAACCTTCGCGCTCGCCATTCTCGAGCACGCGGATACCGCGCGGCTTCCCGAAATAGATATCGCCCGTCAGCT
>JACCDJ010190376.1_pt1 | contig 11108 bp, 8 predicted proteins | sample 7444481 | NCBI WGS metagenome assembly JACCDJ01 (sample SAMN15323435, study PRJNA562643) | freshwater metagenome | isolation source: river surface water | place: USA:Blue River Watershed | collected 2017-08-15 | reverse complement strand
ATTTACCCATATTATCGTTAGATAAATTGCCTTGAACATTTTGTTCAAGCGATCTCAAAATTCCTCCAATATTTTGAGCCTTTAGATAACCAAGGCAGTGCATCATTGTGTTAATTTTTCGTTAATCTTGCGTTAATCTTGCGTTAATGTTGAATATGCAGTAATTATTTAAATAAAAAAATATTTTGTAATAATGTTATTATGACTTAATTAGATAGTCCGAATATTCACGACTTTTTAACTTCTGAATCGATACACTCAGTTTCAATCTCAATATCAGTTTCATCTTCTTGGACAGCATCTTCACCGCAACTTTCATGTTTGGAAGCGATTGACATTTTTTCATCCTGTGTGGTCTCAGAGTCGGACTCAGATTCTAAGTCATTATTCTCTTGGAATACTTGAGTATGATTGTTATAGGCGTTATGAGTCTTTTCAAAGATATTAATGATTCTATCACATAATGTGAAAATTCGTTTATCGCCAAATACCACTAGATATCTGTATACGATATACGCAAAAATACAGTACATATCAAGAATAAAATGCGCGTAAAGTACATAAAGTAATGCCACATCAGTGGTCATGGTTGAGCATGTGGATGCGCACACAGTCATGTTCATTGTCACAATTGTCGCAACTGCTAGTCGTTAGTTTATTGTCGAGAATCGCTCGCTAATTTTAACATATAATTAATTATATATTTAATATGAAAAAATATAATTTGTATATGTGTTTTTTATGTTTTGTAAAACACATGTTTGTTTATGTATTAAAAAAACGCATGATAGCAAGACCGCCCACACTGCGGTTCACTACCACGCTAATTTTAATATACACGTGTATTCACATTTGTTTAATATGAAAAATAATATTTGTGTTTTTTTATGTTTTGTAAAACACATGTTTTTCATGCATTAAAAAAACACATGATAGCAAGGGCCGCTCGCGCTGCGGTTCACTACCACGCTGGTATTAATACACGTGTATTCACATTTGTTTAATATGAATATGAACTAACGAAATTTTTCACCGAATATTTTCTCGAACTCTTCACCAAACTTTTTCTCAATCATTAAATTATGGTCTTCGACAATCGTATCATAATCAATCTGTTTCATTTTGTTGGAAATTTGTTCTTTGAATTCAAGGTCGGTGAGAACTCTATGTACTAAATCCACGTAATCATCGATCGAATATGTCACCAACTCAGGCATTCCAAGCAGTTTGAGTATTTCACCAGCGGACATTGTCGAAAATCGCGTATTATCATATAATACCACGATGGGCTTCGCATACCCGAAAATACCACTAATTGACACATATCCGGTATATGGAAAAGGCATGATAATAACATCCGCGGATGCAATTATCTTTCCATATAACGAGATATCACTATGTGTATAAACATAGTTTTTGATATATGGTTTAATGTGCAATTCTTCCATGATTTGCACGGCGCAATTGTCTCTATTTTCGCCGATGTGTAAGAAGAATTGGCATTTTTCGCACATTTTTTCGTTAATTCTCTCGAAGATGTCGCCCATCATCGCATTTAGTTTCAGGCCGGTCATCGGGCACGCGATATAATTTGTATCCACTAATTTACTATTTTCGACGGTTTTGCCGAGTTTTGGGATACCACCGGCCATACCTGGCAATTTAATAAGTTTCTCATTGTAATTTTTTTCATTATCCCATTCTGGAACTACAAAATAATCCAAGACGCCGGAACTCATTAAATGGCCGAGAATTCCAATTGTGATTTTTGCTATTCTCTTTGCCTTAATAATGCATCCCATGGCTGATACGTGTGTTACAATGATTGCAAATTTATATACTGGCATGTAATAAGGGTCTGTATATATTGTATCAAATACATTATCAACACTCTCATCAGTCGTCGCTAGCACATCAATGCCACATCCTTTTGATTTAAAATATTTAATAAATGGCATTGACACTTTTAGGTCTGAACTTTCGAATGCTTTGTCCATCACAAATAGAATATTGTTTGATTTTTTTCGGTCGTAATTGCCGAAATCCAGCACTGGAAATAACGGTGTGATTCTGTGATACTCGCAAATCATAGATTTGAGTTTAAAGATAGAACTAGAATCAACATATTTTATTTTAATCGGACATAATCTATGTATTAAATTTAGCGTACAAATATAAACAAGTTTACACTCGAAATTATTGATGTGCAATCGTTCAATATACTCGCGAACGATATCATCACTGACATCAATAATTGCTTCATTAACGAAATCAAAGTAACAGAGAAATGCTGTTATGTTGTCAAAAAATTCAATATCCGGTCTATATGGTTTAATGTTGATGGCGCACAAATTCTTGAAGCTATATTTTTCAACTGTCGCATAATATGTGTCCCATCCCATTTTAATTAATTCATAATGATAATACCTATATAATTTAATCATTTGTAAACGTTGCAGTTTGGGGTTTTTCTCGTCTAGTTTTTTGAGAACACTAATAGCCATTTTGGCACGGTCCAACAGCGGGATAGACACGTCTATCAATTCTAAATTCGAAATGACCCGGCGATAATCACCGAGTCGAATGTACTCGAAAATCTCACCCATCACTTGTTTTGCGTCCATTTTCAATCGCTTATATTTTTTCAATTTTTATTCGCAGGGACTTATTATCTCCTCAATATTTATTATTTCTTTTGTATAAAATAATAAATTTTATACAAGAGAATAATGGCTGCTAATGGATGGCATTAATTATATACAATGATGAGATTGACCGACTTCTCCCGCCGATTCATAATACATATTTAGTACATTCAGCGCAATCATCTGAATGTGCTGAATGTACATTCAGATGATACGCAATCATCCCTCAGCACGAAGTGGATCCTGCGCCAACAATTACTCATTTCGAGAAACCAAAGAATTCATACACATAAAAAGTTACGATCATACAAACATGTATGTAGAAATCATTATAGAAATCATTATAGAAATTATCATGGGTAGTCCAATAATAATAAAATTCAGCGAATAATATTAAAATTCAGCAAACACAATTCCAATTAAATAGTTGATTTTAATGGTTTAATTATAACCATGACCACTGAAGGAGTTTTTGAGTTGATCACGAAACATGGTAAAGCGGATCGTTTACTCATTAAACGACTATTATTTGAAGAACGTTTACATATCACACGATCACTCGGCATACAAAACACGAAGACTACACCACCGGTTGATATGAAGACTACGTATGATCTAGATTGTGTGAGAAAACCACATGATTTGAATATAAAAAATTGCGAATATTCGCGATGTGGAAATCATTATAGAAATCATCATGATTAACTCAACGAAATTATGTTCCTAAGCATCATATTTTTTTTAAAAAAAAAATATTAATTAGTGTTCTGTTTATTATGCAATTCAGATATCGCACATAATTATTTTTTAAATTATGACCCAATATTTAATTATTTTATTTTTTTGTCATTTCAATAATATAATCGTATAACCATGGCTACCGGAGGAGTTTTCCAGATTATTACAAATGACGGTAAGCAAGATCGTATGCTTATGGCAACCGATTTGCTTAAAGCACGTCTAAATAACATCATGCAGTTACGCGCTCAGCGCGGAATGGATCCTACACCTACACTCGTTGATATTGAGAAGACACATATTCTCTTCATGAATGCTCACTTCAAGCCCTTCGCGGCCATTGGTTACGAATACAACAAGGTTCGCGCCAGTGCCGGAACGGTTACGCTTAACAGCGAAATTCAATTCTCTATTCCTCAATTCGGTGACTTTTTCCACGATATGGTTCTCCATGTGCGTCTCGGCGCCGTTTCGGGAACCGGACAATGCCGTTGGTGCGCATTCCCCGGTGAGCGGCTGCTCAACAAGGTTAAATTTTCCGTGAACGGAAATGCGCTCGACGAGTATTATAATCATGACTATACATTCTACCGCCAATTCGAGTTGCCCGAATGCAAGAAGGCCGGATATTACAGATGCGTTGGTCAACAGATGCCAATTCCCGCTCAGATTATTCCGAACACTGGTTCTGCGCCAAATGCCGCCGGAACAACGAGCATGGGTTTCGGAACGGTTACTGTCGGCGCCGCCGACACAGCTGGTGCTTGGATTAACGTGACTGATGGCTATCAGACCAACAAATCCCGAACGGCTCATGCACTTAATGCGACCGGAACCAACATGACCACTGGTTATCAGCGCACAGATATTCTTGAAGTTACGATGCCCCTACTCTTCTGGTTCAACCGCGATCCACGTCTATCAATTGCGAGTGTTTCCATACCATTCGGACAACGTTTCGTTGAGGTGACTCTATGCGCTCTATCTGACCTTATTCGCGGCCAAGACATCGGTTCTGGTAACACCACCACCAACAGCGGAACGGCTGCATCGGTGTCTATCAGCGGCACTGAGGTCGTTGTTTGCGATCTATATGTCAACAACATCTTCGTCAATCCCGAAGTGCATGATATCTTCATTAAGCGCATTGGCTTCAACCTTATTCGCGTCCATCGCCGCCACATCAGCCGCCTTACCTCTCTTACTAACGGCGACCACCTTCTCAGCTCATTCAAATGGCCGATTGAGAGCATTTACTTCGGCTTCCGTGATGCTGGAAGTGCCAATAACCAAACTACTTCTTCAAATGCAAACTTCTATCTCGACGGATGGCATCGGTTCGCACAGGCGCACGAGGTGGTCAATGGTATGACATTCGGCACACTTACGGCTACGCCTGCTGGATTCCACTTCCAATACGAGAAACTTATACCTGTTGTTCAGAACGTTACATTCAAGGCGCATGGTATTAACATTTACAATGATATTCCTGCAATTCTTTACAACCAGTATCTACCATACCACTTCGGAAGTAAGATTAACACGCCGGATGATCCTGGTGTTTACATGGTTACGTTCAACTTGTATCCTGGTATGTACCAGCCATCGGGCCACATCAATATTTCGCGAGCCCGCGAGTTCTATATCGGGTTTGACGATACCGTCCCGACGACCGGACGCAACCTTGGTAAGACCATCACCACGGCTGATTTGATTGCCAGTGCCAACGCTATCAATTTCCTTCTTATCAGCGATGGATCTGCCGTTATCCGTTACAGCACGTAAATCATTTCCGCAATCACAGACTGCCTAGAAAGACTAATGTGTAAGAACCTATCAAAAAAAAATATTTTTTTTTCGCATCATCCAATATTACATCATCCGATATTATAACATCCAATATTACATCATCCAGTATATCATCCAATATTACACTACGATAATCGTAGCGCGGCCATTATAGATCGTCCAAGATTGTATTGACGTTCGCAGTGTGTGACTTTACGAATGCGGTATTAACAACCACGCTATTGTAAGATGTGCCAGCTTCTGGAACACTACCAATCATAATTTTCGACGAAACGCCTTCGAGATGATCGACGGAGCTGTTAAAGGCCGCATTTTCGGCGACTTGCACAACATGCGATGTGCTCATGAGCAACAGCGTATTGTTTTGTTCGCGCTTAGTTAAGCCTGTTCGTTTGATGCTAGTAACACGACCAGTTCTGGTCATTTCATCAGCATAAACGGTAAAATGACAATGACATACACCACTAGTGATAGATGCACTATTGATAGACTTTAGCTCATTCATGATTTTCGCGCGTGCGGCTTCAATGCCGTAAATCAAAGACACTTCAATAATAGAATCGGTCTGCACATGATGCGGATCGACTGACTGATTCGCAATAACAAGCGGGAGATTTGTTCCAATCGTTTGAATCATATATATTTTTTTAGTTGTGATATTACCATTGTCATCGATGTATGTTCGCGGGATTGGCTCTTCTAGCACCTCAGCCGACTGAATGCCGGCAATTCCGCGAATAATAGTGGCCGAAATATCATCCATAATATCCTTCAGATTATCGACAAGTCTTCCGGCCTTACTACTGATCATATCACCGCGCAAATAAATGCGCACCATTAAATCATTTTCATTTTCATTATTGTAAACAATGTATGTTTGTGGAAAATTTGCTTGAAGTGCCAAAATGATTTCTTCGAGACTCATGTTTTTGACAATCATCTCTGTTCTGTCTAGTGCGAATCTAATGCACCATGACGTAATATCGCCCGGTGGACGATAACTCGGGTTATTTTTCTCGAACCGTTCAATTATTTTACGTTCGTGTGCGAATTCCGGATATACAGGTTCGCCATATTTTTCGAATAATAACTGTATATCATCGCCAATAATGAAACGACCAACGTTCATCATTTCGATATGGTTGGCAATTTGTTGAACCGCAATCTTATTTTCGGGTTCCTTTGTTTCAATCGTCATACTTGGGTTTTTCATAGTCTCAGTTGGACGCGCACCAAGAATTTCTTCGATGCGCACTAATGTTTGTGTTCGACTCCCAACTGATGACCGACCACTTCGATGCTTGGAATCAAGCACGAACTGCGTCATAGGTTCGGATAACGATTGCGCGGCAATGATTCCGACCGCAGTTCCATAATCAATGTATGCATTGCTATACGTATAATAAATGACATCGATTATTTGGTTCAGCATTTCTTCATTAACCTTATTCATCAATGTTTTCATATTTAGATATGACCGGATTAATATTTTAGTGAATGTCATTGATACCGTCCAATATTCTGGCAAGGCCATCTTTGAACTGCGTTGGATATCATTAAATGCTGCATAAACGATATCATTACATAGTTCCGCAACGCGTTCGACCAAAAACTTGGGACTTATTTCGGGCGTTTTTTTGCCAAAATATTTTTCATGTCCAATAATAACATCATTAATTATACGATGCATATTAAGGGGTGATTTTATGCTATCACTATACAATCTGTTGTTAATACCGGACTGATCCTCCATCGCAATCATAAGTGATCGAAAGAGATTTCGGTCTTCTGATAATTGTTTGAATTCGTCATCCAAATATTTCTGCATTGCGGAATATTTGGCTGGTAATGATTTCACATTAATATGATATGCTTCAAATTCTTTGTTATTTAAGCCTGTGGTTGGGATTTTGACGGTTTCAATAAATCGCGGATCCATACCGTCTTCACCAAAGATGTTTTGGACGATTTTCGTTCCCTTTGTGCCCTCGCGCAAATTATTAACGAGCATCGATTCGAGGTTTTTAACCGATGTACGGTTTTGTGTGCCTGTAACACTAGTACTTAACGCATTTTTAATCAACGCTGCGCGGCCATTCATAGAGGCCATAATAAACGATGTTGGCGATAATCCGGACGTGTAGCTGTCCGGAATAAATCCGCGCGATTCTGGATCTGCATCAAACGAAGTATAATATTTAAATGTTCGATTGAACCCAAAATTAACAGGAATACGCTCGCCGTCAAGTTCTTGTTGCCCAACATTTGAACTAATAGACACTAAATTGTTCAAATCACCTCGTGATTTATGTATAATCAACTGGAACAGTCCATTTGTATTTGTGTCAATATCGTTAATAATGTATTTAATAAATTCATCATCGATTTTAAGTGCTGCGAGCTGCATTTCTTCATAATATTGCGTCACTGTCATATTGATCGGCGGAATTAATTCTCCGGCATTAAACCGATCGGTAATGCGAATTGAGTCGCCAATAATCGCACTAGTTTTTTCGTGAATTTTTTGTAATGTGTCTTTCGTGACCAAAATATCATCAATTCCAATTGTGAATCCGCGTTGTTTAATGTATCGCGAAACCATCTGCTGGAGGTGGAAGGTAAAATCGACTGCGGCTTTGCTTCCATATTGATTTTTGATGACATGAATGATTCCACCAGATGATCCTTGACCAATTGTTTTTTTATCAAGAATTCCGGATTTCAAGACACCGTTTTCAATATGGACGCTAATGTCTTCTTTTGCATAACGAATAACGCCTGCCAGATTTGTATCATAATATGATGGTTTTCCGCTGAAATTAATCTTTGGTATAATCATTGAGATTAATTCGTGCGGCGTAAATTCGTCTTTTGTAAAACTATGAACGCCCAATGTTGCAAACATTCGCATCGCATCCATCTTTTTAATTTTAATGCCATATTTGGTCATCAATGCGCCGCCGATTAGTGCATCTTGGAATGAACCAATGACGGGTGTGCCATATTGAAATGAATTAAAGCGCTCACCAATTGACATTTGTGCGGCAATTTCAACTTTAGTTAAGGTTTTTAGTGGGAAGTGCCCACCCATTTCATCACCATCGAAGTCCGCATTATATAAGTTGCAATCAATGACGTTAAATGACATTGTATTGCCACTATGCATAACTTTAATATGATGGCACGTGATGTTGGCTGGCGTTAAGGATGGCGCGCGATTAAATGCAATCACGTCACCATCAATAATATCCCGCCAGATTATATCACCAAGCTCTAATTTAAAGTCTGGTTTCAAATGACTGACAGCATAAACATTATTAGTGCCAGCTTTTGTGATTTTTGTGCATCCTGGATATGATTTCATGCCATTGTTAAAATAAATCATTAACTCATCATAGTTCCATTTATGAACACGCACAGGCATCTGAATTTGACGCGCAATGCTAATTGGTATACCCAAATAATATGGGTGAATCGTCGGATCGGCCGAAATCACAGTGCGGCACGCATTTCCAACACGTTTGCCGAGAATATTGCCGCGGATACGACCATGTTTGTGTCTTAATCTATCAGATAGAGATGTAATTGGGACATTATTTACGGACGTGATGGCTGTACGTTTTGCCGAAGATGATGCGCCACTAATCATTGTATAATATGTTAAATCCAATTTATCCAATTTGGCGACATATTTTGTATCTGAGTAATTCGCGGTTCCTTCTAAAATCGTATTATTCGCAATTACAAGAGCTTTAAGAAGCATTGTAATATCATTGCTTGAACCTTTTGAACCATGTTTCGCAATATCCGGGCGAATACTGTTTGCTGGCACATTAACGACCGTGACAATTAGTTTTGACGGATGTGATTCCATCGATAAACCAACTCGTTTGACAGTCTCTGGTGAAACCATGTTAAATATGTCCAGAATTTCCTTATTCATGAGGCGCTCATTATATGTTTTATCAGCGGCACTTTCCATTTGTTGAAAAATGAACAAATGATCATATTTGTCGCGAATGATATTATAATGGCGCTCTCCGCATTTAGGACAAAAGACTGGTTTATTTTTGCCAGTCAATTTAATATTTTTTACATAATGTCCGAATCTCACGCGTTTCGAAATATGCGAAAAATCAGTTTCAATCATTAGAGCGCCGCATGATAAGCAAATAATTTTAAGCCATCGCACGATGCGTTTCAGAAACAAAGGATTCTGAACTGGATAATTCAAGGTAATATACCCCGCATGACCAGGACATAAATTCTTTTTATGTAGGCATGTTTGGCAATTATAATTTTGTTGGGTGGTGCCCATTCTAGCATCATAAATACCAAATTCATATGGAATATTCCCATTCTTAATACTTGGATGAATTACGCTAACAAATCCGTCCGTAAGGTTCTCGGAGTCGGATGCGATTGTGAATCTAACACTCGCGATTTCACCGGTTGGGATTAAAGCATCTTCCATATTGGATATATTATATAAATACAATTCAAATATTTAAATCGGATTATTATTCAAACATTCAAACCGGTCAATACATTTTGAAAATAAATTTGAATACTAAAATAAGTATAATCATGGCCACAAAAAAACGAGATTTCAAGGATTTTCGCGCATTTCCGGGAGAAATTATCGACGGAATATATGTATTTCCACCGCTATATAGTGCTGATAAGGCCGGTAGAACACGATTTTGGAAACAATTTATTAAATTGGTTAATCCCGAGGATGTTCGAGATTCATATGAACATGATTGGGTCGAAGATTTTCATATCAAAACAATAAAAGAGTCATATTACGACTCGGCTGCAGAAATCCCATATTTCGCAATGATTTATAACGAGCAGGGTATTGTCGATGGAAAGCTTTCTAAGCACCCGCCAATGATAATCAAAGAAGGATCAGTTGGTTTAAAAAACAAAGCAAATGCGCGAAATGTTTTTACTCAAGCACTAATTAATGCCCGTTCACTATACCAGAAAAAAATAGATAGTGGTTATGTTACAAACATGAAAGCATTATCGAAACCTGACCGTTTGTGGATGGCTATGGCGGCGCATCCATATGATAAACATAAGAAGAAATTGATATTTCCATGTTATAGTCAGCCAAAACTCGATGGTGTGCGTTGCATAATGTATCGCTCCGGCGACCGCATTGTAAAATATAGCCGCAATGGGAATTTTTACAATGGTTATGATGAATGGGACAAATATTTGATGCCGGTGTTCGAAGTGCATCATAATTTGCACCTGGATGGCGAATTATACTTACACGGCAAACATTTGCAAGAAATCACGGGTGTCGCGCGAAATGATCACAAAAAATTCAATCTTGAGTATCATGTATTTGATTTATTCAATACGGATGACTTAAATTTGACATTCGAAGACCGAATTGATTACATGGATGAGGTTTTCGACATCATTAATGCCCACGAAGATGTCCCATCAATTGTTCGAGTTCAAACAACAAAAATAAAAAACATGCATGACCTTGACAAAATATACAATGAATATTTAGAACAAGGTTTCGAGGGTCAGATGTTGCGAAATGCGGATGGTTTATATGAAACATCTCGCGATCGCGAGATGCGTTCGTACAATCTACTAAAAAGAAAAGCTTTATTCGCGGACGAATTTCAGTTGGTCGGCGTTAAAAGAGCCGAGAATGGTCGAGCAGCTGGCACGTTTGTTGGGGTATTCATCAATTCAAAGGGCGTCAAATTTAGAGCATCGCCCAAAAACATGACGATGAATGAGATGAAGGAATTGTACGATGTCGTTTCCAATGATAAATCGTACATTGGACGGTATGCAACAATCGAATACGAAGATTTAAGCAACGACGACGTTCCTCTTCGTCCCAAATTCGTAGCCTTTCGCTTCGATAAATAATTCGATGAT
>JACCDJ010760130.1_pt1 | contig 11112 bp, 18 predicted proteins | sample 7444481 | NCBI WGS metagenome assembly JACCDJ01 (sample SAMN15323435, study PRJNA562643) | freshwater metagenome | isolation source: river surface water | place: USA:Blue River Watershed | collected 2017-08-15 | reverse complement strand
ATGCTATTCTGTAGTACTCCGATACTCGGTCACACCACTTGTTTGTCCAGTAGTCAAAATCCTCAGGTTTTAGTATAAACTCTTGGTATTGATAGTCTGCACTACACATTAAAATAACACCCTTACGAATGTTAGTTCCGTGTACTTCGTTATGTGCTAGGGCATAAGCAGTTAATTGCAGATAGTAATCTTCAATCCACTCTTCTTTCTTAGGCTTGTTTGTTTGCTTAAAGTCAAGAATTGCTTCATCGCCATCATGTACACCAACACAGTCTGTTGTGCCTGCATATAGTTCAGGAAAGTATAAAGGAACTTCAGAACCCCAGACTTCGCTAATCTTTGTAAAACCCTGGCTTATAACAAGCCTAGCCATGTCAAGACTTTGCTGTGCAAATGGATTAGATACTGTTTCTTTTAGTGGAACGCCCTTGATGTAGTCTTCAAGGTATTTGTGCATACGAGTACCGCGACTTGCGGCTTCGGTTACAATTTGTTGTGCTTGCTGTTCGCCTACTCGCTTTTTCCAATTGGCTAGTGCTTCTCGTTTTTCAGCAGGTTTTGTTTTATCAAGAACTGTTGTAACGCTAGGAACTTTATGTCCTTCGGGCGTTGCGTATAACCGCTTGCCCGTGGACTCGTCTCGTTGTAATGGTTTGTATTCGTACTTAGGTTGTAATAGAGTCATAGTAACATATAATAACAGTAGTTATTAGATATGTCAACCTGCTCTTGCAACTTTGGTGGCATGCTGTGCCATTTGTGCTACAGTATCACTGCCTGTATCTCCGTCGACTGGAGGATTGTCTGGATTTTGTGCCTTAGTCTTAAGTTCAACGCCGTTCTGGTCAAAACGTGCCACTAAGTTTGCTAAGTTTGGATCTGAGTCGTAGGCTAGTTTAAAAGTGTCGTAGTCGAACTCTTCTTGCCCTATGTTTGTCATGAAGCGGTTTAGTTGGTCCCAAGTAAAATTACCTGGGACACCTTTTGCATCTGCCTTGCCAATCAAACTTCTAAAAATTAGAATTAAGTTTGGATTAGTATCTTCAGTTACTTTTTTTTTGGTGCAAGCAAACTTGCTAGTTTGCGACTAAACTCAATAGATTCTCTAGTCGGTCTGCCTGCGGCTTCTTCGCCACCTGCTGCCGGTGCGGCTGCTCCGATTTCTTCTTCGCCACCTGGACCACCGCCAACTACTGTTTCGCCTTCTTCTGGTGGTAGCTCTTCACCTGCTGGCTCTTCACCTGCTGGTTCTGCGCCCATCATTTCGCCACCGCCGCCTTCACCTGTTAGGATCGCAACTGCTTGTGTTAATTGCTGACGAGATCCTTCTAATGCTGTATAAATTGATGCTAGTGCTGGTTTAACAACACCTTCGAATTCCATCGAAGTGTCACTGCCTAACTCGTCTCTTATAGAGTCAATTAATTCTAACATTGATTCAGCCTGCATATTTGCTGTGTCTTCCATCCAGCCTGTTACCCTAGTAACCATGTCCCTTGCGGCCATAATCAATTCTGCTTTTTCTTCTTCGCCTTCACGCAATACAGATTCAACTTGAACTGCTGTTTGCTTACTATTGACCTTTGCTTGTAATTCTTCTGGTAAGTCTTCGAATGCAATTAAGCCTTGCTCTACCTTTTCTAATACCATGCTTTCCATTTCTGTATATTCGCTATCTGATGTGGCAGAACTTCCACGTTCTTCGATAGCACGATTTAACACATCCAAGAACATTTTGTTCTTTGTGTATGTTTCGTCTTCATAAACAGCATTGTAGTTTTCACTGTTTTCGAATTGGCTTAATTGTGTACGTAACTTGTTACGTGCATCTTCCAACTGCTCTAAAGTGAAACTGTCAAGATTGATTCTTTGCCCGAATTTCTGAGCAACACTTTCATTTAGTGCCTCAGCAGTTAGTGGTTTGTTAAGTTCTGTAATACGCATGGTTAAAATCTTCCTGTGAAGTTGTTTTATTATTTATACAATCGACAAATAGAACAGGCTATCTATTTTTTCCTTAGCCGCTTTGGCTTGGGCCTGTACTATTTCAAATCTCCATTGCGCAGAATCCCTAGATACAGGGCTTTCTGCTCTTTGTGCAGTTCTTCTATAAAACTGCGAATCTATATAGTTTTTACGAAAGATAGCGTCATTTGTTTTGACTTCCTCTATGTTACGAAATCTGCCCTTTTCGTGCAGTTTACATAATGCAAAAGCCGATATCTTTAGAAAAACTGTTCCTACGTGATACTTGCGTCCGTCTTTTATTACTATTACTACCCAATCATCATCGTCATTGCGTACTATAGCATAATTCTTGTAGCGGATCAACCTCTTTGTTTCTGCAACAAAAATGCCCTCTTTTACTACAATGTCAGATAACAGCGAGTCTAAGTGGGCGGCGGCTTTTTTAATGTCAAGCATTTGGATATACGTAAGAAGAATGTTTACCTTGTACTTTAATTAACAAACTCTTGCGTATAAGACTTTCGATTATGGCTCTTTCTCTTTCATTAAAACTACTTACGGAACGCGGTTCGCTAATTGACTCAAGGAGACTGCGCTCTTCTTGGTTCATCCAAACATCAATATTTCTAACGAACTCGTTAATTCTCATTTGATTTCTGCTAATTCTTTTCTAAGGTCTGTGATTTGCTTAGTCAAATCTGCTATTTGGTCCGAGATTTGTTTCTTACGATCTTGGACTTCTTTTTGATGTTGTGCAATTTGCAACTGCATCTGTTTCTGCTGTCCTGCAGGATCCTGTGCAACCATTTGACTTTGTGTATTCAAAGTTGCACCTTGTGCTGTTGCTCCTGGAGCAGGTGCAGGTGCTGGCGGAATTGGTGCTTCTAATAAATCTGATATTCTCATAGTAGTCTCTGTTCTATACTTAATTCTTGATCCTGCAAACTAGTCATATAATCACTTAGTTTCTCGATCCAGCCTTGGTTGCGTAGCATTTTAAAAACTAAGTTTTCTGTGCTAAACTCCCCTGAGCTAGATAGTCCTGATTGTCTCATGCGTTTGATATCGTTCCACATGTCTTTAACAACATCTAACTCATCATCGCCTAACACAACAATAATTCTATCTCTGTAGTTCTTGTACTTATCTTTAACGTCTTGTGTATTAATGTCCACTTCTTTCTTCACTGGCTTTTCTAGCCACTGACTACGCAATACACTATAGATTCCTAAACTGTGATGCTCTTGGGTAACGTCCTGAGCATATAGCTCAACGTCGATACCCCTAACTTTGATGTCATGTCTAGCGTTATACACGTTTTTCTTGGCATCTAATAACTCTTTAAACTCTGGCTTATCTGGAACCGTGACAACAATGTGCAAGTCTATATCGCTTTGCGGAGTATAACTAAAAGCCGCATTGCTGCCGCTAACAGTTACGTCTTTTACATCTAGTTCAACGCCAATGAATTCTTTAAAGTGACGAGCAATATCTAACAATGCTCTGCGAACCTCACCATGCATACGCCCATCTTCTGTAAACAACTTAGGATTCAGCGTGTCGTGAAATATCACAGCATTATCAATGCTGAAATCAGGACTTGGCATTCCGGTTAATTCTAAAAGGTTCATATTGTATTTATTGGTCGTCGCTGGCAAACACTACGGTGTTTTTATTAGCAGGACTTTTAGTATCTAGTAACGCAGGGTCCACGTTTGCTGTTTCTTCTAGTTCTAATATCATAGGAATAAAGTGTAAATCGTCTTTGAGCAAACCCGCTTTGTCACCGTTAGTGTCTGTAAAGCCGTCTTCGTATTCTATGTTAAACTTAAATGTCCAAACTCTTTGACGGCCTTTGTGATTAGTACCAAAGCCGTAACTAGCAATATCTTCTTCCTTATTCCTAGGACCAGATGAATAGTGCGGGTTGACACGCATACCTATAGACTGCAACAACATTGTAAAGTTTTGTTGTTGAAAGTATGCTACTTCTTTTCCAGGTTCTTTTCTTCTCTGTCCTGTTTCAGTTATATCAACTAATGTGTGGACTGTAAATTCTTTCATACGAGTATTTAATAGCCACAAAAAAACCCCACTATAGAAGTGGGGTCATGGAATATACTGTATCAGCCCATTTTCATTAAAATAGTAACTACAATTGATATAACGCCTGCAATAACTGTGCCTGCTGTGCCAATAATTACTTTGGTTAAACTCTTTTGGCCTTCAACAATATCCTCATGGATACTGTCAACTTTTCCTTCTAAGGCTGTTAGACGTTGGTCCAACTGCCCATAACGTAGAGCACATAAGTCAACATGTGCTTCTAAACTTTCTTTTTCAAGTTGTGTAGTCGGTGCTGTCGACATATCTTAATCTCCTGCTAAGTTTATTTAGCAGTATCTACCGGTTCCTGAACTACTCGTTTTATTTCTTTTAACTCGTGTAGGACCTCGCCAACTTTTTCTCTTGTATGATCCCATTGGCGTACTAATTTATTAATGACGAAGATTGCCCACCACCACCAAACTACAGCCACTCCAAACATAGATACTTCTCCAAATATCATTGCTCGTTTAAAAAGTGTATCGCTACCGATTATCCAGATAAAAAATATACCTGCTAGTGCTGTTATTGGAAGTACTGCCGCCAACCACGCCCATATTCTAATTTGTTTTAAAGTTTTATTTCTAAAGTTGTTGAACTCGCCCATTTTATTTGCCTCAGTAAAAGTCTTATAGACAAATATTTACTCCTGTTTTGAGCCAAAAAAAAGCCCTAGATAAACTAGGGCCCTTCCTTCCCATCCCGGGGAATTGCTATTAAGCGATTGTTAGGCTTGAACCTAAAGTAACTGTTGCGCCACTTAGGTCATAACTGTTAACAGTACCCATTGCACGGATGCGAGCTTGTAGAGTTGTTGCATCTACAGCGTGTCCGTCGACGATAACGTGAATTTGACCACTTGTGTCGTCTGTAACAAAGTACATTAAAGGCTGTACTTCACGGATAACTGCTTCAACTGCTTGGTCTACTTCACCGGCAGAGTCTGAATCTTGAGCGGCTAATGAACCACCTGCATCAATTAAGAATGCTTTTAGTTGGTAAACTGAACGTAGTGTACCTGTTGAGTAGTTACCATAACTACCATTATAACGTGTTGTTGCTGACATAATATTTTCTCCTCGATGTCAATGCCTACTACTCTGTAGGACTTTTGTACATTTATTTAGCCAAAAGGAGAAAAACCGGTTACTATCGGTTAGTTTTCAGGGTTGTTGCGTTGGGCTTTGCGTGATTCTAGGATCTTATGTACGCCACGCTTAAATTTGCGTGGGTCACCTGTGCGAATAGCATTTAAAAAACGGCGCTCTAGTTCCGCGGATTCTTCCTCGTTGAACTGCTGTTTAACCAAAGTTAAAAGGTTAACCGCAGAGTCAATGATATTTTGACCTCTGTTCTCAATAAGAAGTTCCGTATTACGGGTAGTCCCTAAACTGCTTAGTTCTTCTAGAATAGAACGTGTGCGTTTTTTCATGTTTGTTTTCCTATACTGTATTTAATCTATTGTACATAAAACAAAAGGCAAAATCAAGTCCAAAATAAACTTGAAAAGTTGTGCTATGCCACATATACTTGATAAATATATCAGTAGAAACCATGAGTTACTACACAGACACAGGAAAACACAAAATGAAATCCATACTATCGAACATCCGTGCATTTTTAACTGCACTTCAAAAGGCACAAGTTGCCGCACACTTTGCCCGTACAGGCAAATATGAAAAAGCCCAAAAACTAATGCAGGACTAATCATGTCGTACACTATCTACAGACTTCCTAAACACGAATTCTACAGATACAGAACACACTTGTTGTCTTTGGACGAAGAGAACCGCTACATGCGTTTTGGCTTTCATATCAAAAATGAAACCATCAACGAACTATGCAACAAGTGGGAAATGAATGCCGACAAGCATAAAATCTTTGCTATCGAAAATGATAACTTAGAGGTTGTTGCTATAGGACACATTAGTCTCGAAGACGAACCGGCAGAACTAGCATTTAGTGTATTCAAAGAGTGCCAAGGTAAGGGCATGGGCGATGCACTAATGAGTCGCTTAATCGAATACTGCCAGAATCGCAACATTAAATTAGGCTGTATGGTTTGCTTGGGTTCCAATGATAAAATTAAGCATCTTGCTCGCAAGCACGGTATTCTAATTAAAACAGAAGACGGTGATAGCCACGGCGAAGTGCATATACCAAATCCAACTCCTGTTAGTTTCTGGCATGAGTACATGGAAGAGAGTTTTGCTAAGATAGATCATCTAGGCAAGACGCAAAGGAAATTTGCTCAAATGTTCAGATTTCCCTTGCAATTTTAAGAAGTAAGATATATAATACTACAATGTTCAACACATTGTTAAACATACACACACAAGGAGAAAAATTATGTTTACACCAGACTTTTATATCGATGGCGTTCAAAACGCTAAAAAGCAATTCGTTAATACATTCGTTACTAACGAACCATTCAAAACAGAACTTATCAAACTAGTTGATGCACAAACTGAGTTTGCTAAGGGTCAAGTTAAAACTACATTAAGTATTGCAGAAGCATTTGTTAAGAATGCTACTAATGCCGTTTACGCTAAGGCAGGCAAGTAATTAGCGTTATTGACACATACACACAAGGAGAAATATTATGTCAGATTTAACACCAAAACTACCAGAAGTAAAATTTAACAAAAACGGCTACGAAATCCGTACAGACATCTTGGCTATGGCTAAAGACGTTGTTATGCAAGACTACCAAGTCAAGTTTCAAGGTTGGGAAATGACTGCTACTCGTGACGAGAAGACTGGTCAAATCGTTAGCACAGTTGCTATGCCTGAGTTTCCTGGAATGGATAAAATCTTAGAAGCCGCTGAAAAGTTTTACGGTTTTGTTAATGCCGGTACTAAGAAGTAACAAGAATATTATATTGATTCCCATAGGGAAATTATTTTTATTATAAAACTAAAAAAGGACTCTTCGGAGTCCTTTTTTTATACTTGAGCGGCAAATATTGTGCCGCCTATCTTTTCGCCGCCTGCGGCTATCATCTTATCTCTAAATCCAATGTTAGTGCCTGCGCCGTAGGCCGCACTCGAAGCCGCTGTAAAGTATTTGAGATTTGTTGGAACTTGCGGAAGAATATTAATTGCGCCATCTACAATGTTAGCCAATTGTCTGTCAGTTGGGCCACGTGTAAAGTTAGCACTTGGGCCTGGATCAAATCTTGTACCAGTAACTGCTTGGAACTGATTTGGAGCTCTTAACACACTGATAACATTGTCGCCCCAATTACCTGTACGTGTTCTGTTTAGGATAACGCCCATAACATAGGCTTGTTCTTTACTGTTATTGCTTGCTTCAGCAGTTGTAGCACGTAACAAGTAATTCCATTCTTTGTCGTCCATTGGACGTCCTAGATACTTTTCTGCTGTTGCTCTTGCCTTTTGCGTACTCTCGGTGCTAGTTAAGGCTGCAACTTCTTCAGCACCTCTGCTATAGTCTAATGACTTAACATCTTTGTTAGTACTCTTTGTTAAAGTAGCCAATACTTCAGGCTTGGCTTTGAGCATGGCGTTCATTTTATCCGCAGTTTGCTGATTAACAATTCCTGTTGCTTCTAAGCCATTCTTCTCTTGGAAGGTTTTGATAGCACCTGTTGTTTCTTTACCTTGAATCCCATCAACACCATATTTAGGTAAAGGTACGCCCAATGCTTCTAATGCCTTTTGTGCATCTGCAATTAATGGGCCACGTTTGCCGTCTGGAACTTCTACACTAAATGGAACTGCCGTAGCATCTTTTTCTTTATTGTCTGCTGTATCTTTACTAGCAGGTGCGGCAATAGAAGAACCTGCTTGAAATAGTTTACTGTATCCGTTAAACGGGTGTATGCCATCGCCCTTGGCTATGTTTGGATCAAAGGTGTTTAGTGAACCTAAAAACTTTGCTCCTGCGCCTGCGGCAATGCCGGATAGTTTTTGATTTGCGCCTGTGTAATCTACAGTCCATTGTTTACCATTAGTAAACTTTGTAGGCTTTTGCAAAGGTGTTTTGCCATCAGCAACACCAACTAGTGCTACCGATGCTCCTGCATCTTTTAACGCTTTAATCTGTTGACTAATTGGACCAAAGTTTTCCGATTGAATCTGTGTTCCGTCTTCTGTTTCTACTTTACCACTGTTAGCGGCTCCACTACTTAAAATAACAATAGCACCTTTTGCTTTGCCACTTTTAACAAAGGGTATTACAAGATTTTGTAGAACAAATGTAGTGTTTTTTCCAGGATTAGTGTATTCTTTGCTAACGCCACCTGCGCCAGCAATGCCATTGGCAATACTGTCTCCAATTACGTAAACGTTGGATTTTGATTCAAAAAGTTTGGATAAGAATTCTTTGGCTCTCATAGTCTTATTTATGTCAACTTAGTTAGGGTACTAGGCGTTATTATAGTATAGTCCTTTAAAGGAGTCAACTATGTTAATGAGGGTTAAGAATGAAAGCATTGGCTGTAATATTGACGACTGCGATAAGCCTGGCAAGTATTCCAGCGAATGGGAACGAACGCTATGGGAAGCCTATTCCTATCGTAACCCCAGCGAAGACTGTGACACGAAACGTACCGGTCCTTGCAAAATCTCCCAGAATACCCAAATTCAAAGTACTGAGAAGTAATCCGCATCGTTACGCAAAAATAGTAATAGATGATGTAGATTATGAAGTAGACGATGAAGGGCTAATGAGCCCATACCGTCGTGAAGATTTAAACAAAATACAACACGAAGATGGGCTCAGTGATTATGTACGCTGGCGCTTATTCTTAGCAAGACAACTAGCACTACTCAAATATAGAGCTGTGCATAGCGTAGTTTAATTACACCAACTACCTTTTGCTTCACCGTAGTACTCACGTGCAAATCCGTTAGCAATTAACATAGCACGTAGGCTCTGTCCATTTAGAATGATATCTCCAAGCACCCTTCCACCGAACTTATCCCAGTCATAGAGGACCACTTGACGTTGGGTACTAGCCGCCACCGCCTTTTTGGTGAACTCTGTTGCTGCCAATCCACGTTGGTTTTCGGATTCGCACTTTGCTCTAAATCCTTTTTCTGGTGTATCAACACCGAAGATTCTAACGGCAAGTTGAGGTTTAAGCGGCTGTGGTAGAAAGGGAGCCGCGATCACCACCGTATCGCCGTCGTTGACTTTAATAATTTGTGCGTCATATGTAACGCCTTGCGGTGCTTTTTGTGCTAGTACTAGTGTCGGAACTAGTAATAATAATGCTAATAGTTTTTTCATTGTAATAATCCTAAATTAACTGCTAATATTTATCGTTATAGTAAACGCTCTGCAATAATGTTATAGCCTGTAGTGCTACCGTTATCGCTACGCATAAATGTAATGCGATAGATACGGCCTTCATTCTTATCCTGTAGTGTGGCCACATAAGTGTCGCCGGCACTATCCATACCGCCACTAGTATATAAACTGGTCCAACTATTGTTTGGGACAAGTGTACCAGTGCTACCTGTTTGTGTTATGGCACTACCTGATCTTGCGGCTACCACAGTCCAAGCACTATTCTTATTGCCTCCTGTATTGCTGATAACCTGCGGGAATATCCCTCCCGAATTTGATATACGGAATCGATAGTCGTCGACGGTTATTTCTGTGTCTATTGCTGAATTCCACGACGTTTTAGCTCTATGCGGGGTGTTGCTTATTACGTTGCTACCAGATCCACTGTTGTATTGTAGTCCAATGTATATATTACTGCTGTCTAATGTGTTAATCCACATATTGCCAGTCTTTGCGTGGATATGGAAGTTACCGTCATCAAAGAGTTGCCCAGTAGTCGCTATGTTTAGATACTTGTCTGTAGCAGAGTTGTTGGTTACACTGGCACTACCTGCTACAGTTAAGTTAGTTAATGTTCCTACTGATGTTAGGCTACTTGAAACTACTGAACTGTTTAATGTTGTTCCAGTCAGTGTGCCTGCGGCTGCTGTGACTGTGATAGCCGCACTACCATCAAAGTCTACGCCGTTGATAGCACGAGCCGTTGCTAACTTAGTTGCTGTTCCAGCATTGCCAGTGATAGTAGTAATTGTAACACTACCTCCTAATGCTGTTGAAGAACCGTTAATAGTTATACTGCTGTTGGCTAACTTGTTGTTGGCAATACTCCCTGCTAACATTGTGTTTGTAACTGTGCCAGTGTCGGTGGTATAAACTCCGTTGGTTACTGTTGCGGCATTACCGGTGTAGGCTGTTGTCTGCACCGAACTGTCTGGAAACTGTATCCAACTACCAACACCACCTATGTTACCATTGCCTACAAACTGCCAAGTTGCTGTGCCTCCATATGGTGCCGCATTAGATGCTGTGATGGATAATGCTGTGCCTGTAGTTGACTTATTAACCGTTAGTCCGTTTAATGTTCCTACACTGGTCAGGCTACTTGCTGTTACTCCCGATGCTAGAGTAGTTCCTGTTAGTGTTCCAGCCGCGGCTGTTACAGTAATGTCAGCACTGCCATTAAAACTTACACCATTGATACTACGAGCTGTGGTCAATGTTGCCGCAGAGCCTGTAGTGTTTTGATTTAGTGTAGGTATATCCGAAGCAACAATAGCACGGAATGTTGGAGCACCGTTGGCAGCGTTTGGAGCGGCTAGGAAATATTTGGCTGTCTTACTAGCATAGGGATTCTTTGTATCGCCGTAGTTATCTTCTAATGCGATAGTAACTGCTGTGCTACCATTAAAACTTGTACCACTCAAGCCTGTGCCAATAGTCAGTGCTTCAGTTGTAGAACTATCGCCAGTGTAGGCAGAAGTTTGTGTAGTGCCGTCTGGAAACTCAATAGTACCTTGGTTAGTGAACGCCCAGTTTACAGAAGTTGTTGAGCCAGGTATACCTGTTTCTAGATTAATATCAACAGTACCGTCGCCTGCTGTCACAGTTGATGTAGCAGGAGCACTTGGAAAAAATTCAGAGGCAGTCCATTGTAGAGTTGTGATTGTACCAACACTTGTTAAGTAACCTGCGTCAGCGTGGTTGCCCCATCCGTATGCTGT